>Ga0172379_10000758_pt1 | contig 75672 bp, 80 predicted proteins | sample GrowelOW334metaG_FD_119756 | JGI IMG/M metagenome (GOLD analysis project Ga0172379, IMG submission 119756) | Groundwater microbial communities from an aquifer near a municipal landfill in Southern Ontario, Canada - Groundwater well OW334 metaG | ecosystem: Environmental > Aquatic > Deep...
CTTTAAAATGGTATTTGGATGAGCTGTATATAGAAGGATAATCTAAGCGCAGGCGACAATGCGCATTGTCGCCTGCGCTTAGATTATCCTTCTATATACAGCTCATCCAAATACCATTTTAAAGTCGTGCTGTTGAAGGCCAGTTTATAATAGTTGGCTTCGTCAGAAACGGAGAAGTAGTACCATTTTTCATCTCCCACCTTTCCGCTGTGCGCCAGGTTAACCTTTTCTATTTTATATATTTTATTCCGCCAGCGGAAAACAGCGGGGGCAATAGTCTGTTTGCCAAAACGAACCAAAACTTCAATTGTTTCATTGATCGTTTCGTACATAAATTATTTTTGGATAAAAACCTGGTTTAGCTCCCACTCCAGACTTCTGGTGTCAAAAGAAAGTTTATATAAATCCCGGTCATCCTGCACGTCAAAGAAAAACATTTTCCCTTCTCCTTTCTTTGCGGCGTGCACCAGTTTGGAGTTTTCAATCACATGTTGCCGGCCGTTCCATTCAAATTTTTCCGGTATTACTCTGTCCCGAAAGAAAGAGCTGGTTACTTTGATGGTTTCATTGATTGTTTTGAACATGTTTTTGTTTCTAGTTATATTCTTATTAGTATTTTCTAAAAATGGCCTTGACGATTCCCTGAATCACCGGGTTTTTGGAGAAGATCGGTTTCATGTTGGGATTGGCCGGTTGCAGGCGGATTCTGGTTTTTTCCCGGAAATATTTCTTGAGAGTCGCGTATTCATTATTTAAAAGCGCTACAACCACGTCGCCGTTCTTCGGGTAATAATTTCTTTCGCATACGACGTAATCTCCGTCAAATATCCCTTCGCCGATCATTGATTCGCCTTTGACTTTCAGCACGAAAGAATTGATACTATCAACCAGCCCGACTGGTATAGAAATGGTTTCTCTTTCCTCAATCGCTTCAATCGGTTCACCGGCGGCGATTAAACCGACTAACGGCAATTCAAGCGCAGGTATCTCTTTCTTTTTCTCCTGAAATATTTTAATTGAGCGGGCTTTTCTTTCTTCTGCTTTAATAAATCCTTTATCCTCCAGTCCTTTGATATGTTCAAAAATAGTGGCAGGGGAGGATAAGCCGAAATAATCAGCCATCTCCCGGTAACTGGGTGAGTATCCGTTTACAGAAATGAATTCGGTGATATAGTCTAATATTTCTTTTTGTTTTTTGGTGATGTTTTCGGTCATGGGGTTGTAGGTTAGTAATTGGTAATTCGTAACTTGTAATTTGGTAAATAGTAAATGGTAATTTGTAACTGGTAATTGTTTTACTTTACGAATTACTGATTACTATATTACTGCAACCAAGTTATCCACAGCTATCTGTACTGGTATAAACAGTATACCCGAACAAAAACCGAACGTCAATAGTCTGTGCAAAAAGTGCTTATTTCAGTGTTGTTTGATATAATAATATTAAATAAATAATACAAATATATGGGTTGGGAAATAATAATTCTTCTGGGTATAGCAATACTGTTTTTTGCAGTAGGTTTGGTTGGGATTGTTTTTCCGCTGTTACCGGGGATTCCTTTAATCTGGCTGGGGGCATTGATCTACGCCTTTTTTACTGATTTCCGGGAGGTTGGCTGGCTGGTAATGACCGTATTTACTGTATTAACCATTTTTTCTTTTGTTATTGACTACCTGGCGAATATTTACGGAGCAAAGAAATTCGGTGCGGGCAGATGGGGGATTACCGGATCCATCCTGGGTATGATGATCGGAATTATCACCGGCGGACTGATCGGATTGATTGCCGGTCCGATAATCGGCGCAATAATCGGCGAATTAATCAGCGGTAAAGACCATCGCAGGGCACTGAAGGCGGGCTTGGGAACATTTATCGGTTTTCTAAGCGGAACTCTGATCAAGTTTATTATCGGCCTGTTAATGATCGGTTTATTTTTTTGGCAATTATTTTAAATACTATGAAAAACAAAAATTATATAAGTTTGACTACTATAGTAACAGGAATATTATTTCTGTTATTTTCACATCCGGTAGATGCGGCGGAGACTCTGAATCGGGCGCGTTATCTGGATCAGAATACGATGGCGGTCGGCTATACCGTTCCGAGCCGGCACTATGATTTTCTGGTCGGTATCCGCGGAGGAATATTTACGGAAGGAGCATGGGTGAAAATAAAAGAAGCTGATTATTCCAATAATGAGATACCTTCAACTAAAGAATTAATCAGCCCGGTTTATACTTATGATATCCGCGTGCAGAATCCTCAGGTGCTGGATAAGCCGGTGTTCATTTCAGTTAAATTTGAATCAGAAAATAATTACAGAAAAAGAATTAATTTCTGGAACAGGGTAACCAGCCAGTGGCAGGAGATTCCGACCACGATTGATTATGAAAATAATGTTGCCAAAGCGGCGATCCATTTTCCCTGGTCAATGGTGGCGGTATTTGAAACCACGGGTGTTCCGGACGGACCGGTAAAATTTACCGATGCCGCCAATCCGAGTATTCAGGCGGAAACGGCGATTGCTATTGATGAGCGCACCGGTACGGTTTTATATGAATTGAATGCGGATAAAGAATGGTGGATTGCCAGTTTGACGAAAATGATGACAGCCTTAGTCTTTTTGGATACGAATCCGGATTTTAACCGGGTACTGGCATATTCATCTGAAGATAATACTTATGGTGGAAATTTGTATGTGCAGGACGGGGAAACGATGACTCTGCGTGATTATTTCTATTCCATGCTGGTGGGTTCGGCCAATAATGCGGCAAATGCGATCGCCCGGTCAACCGGCATAACCAGATCAGAATTTGTAGCAGCAATGAATCAAAAGGCGGATGAATTGGGATTGACTCATACTGCATTTGAGGATCCTTCGGGTTTAGGACTTGGGAATAAATCTACAGTTGCTGATTATGCTAAATTTATGCAGACTGTTTCCGACCGGTTTGAAATACTGCAGGCGACGACCACGTCGGTGTACTCATTTAGAACGATCAATATCGGCAGTGTTCATAATATTAAAAATACGAATAAACTTTTAAATTCGGAATATTATTTCTTAGCGTGTAAGACAGGATATTTAGATGAGGCAAAATATAACTTTGCTTCCCGTGTCAGGAATAATAATGGTGATGAAATAATCACGGTTGTGTTGGGTACCGATTCGGACAGTGCACGCTGGCAAGAAACGTCGGAGCTGATTGACTGGGTATTTGCCAACTATCAATGGTAAGGCTTAAAAATAGGTTTAATCATAATAGGTAAATATATGAAAGCAAAAAGAATAATTATGGGAGCAGTTTTAGTTCTAATTGCTGTCTGGATATATTTCACCATGACCGCACCGTCGGTAAAATATTTCGGCGGGATAACGTTAATGATTATTGGACTCTTAGTGTTGTTTTCCGGATTTAAAAAAGAATCAAAAGAATCATTGGCACCGCCGGAACCAATGGCACCGGACGAGCACACTCCTGGATACAAGTCAGAGGAGCATACACATAATCTAGACAAGCAGAGTAAATAATATATAAATTAGTATAAGATATTGGCAATGCAGGTTAGAGAAATAATTAAAAATGGTTTAAAATCCAATTCTGCCAAAATATTACTTAGTGTAAATTTTATCCCCATTATCGGTGTAATGTTTTTTGACTGGAATTTATTTTCAATCATGTTTCTATATTGGTTGGAAAACTTGGTAATTGGTATTTATAGTTTATTAAAAATAAAGAAGACATATTATTATCTGATATCAAAACAAAAAAATTTATCAGTTGCTAGCAGGGTACTTGCCACATGGGGACAAGTCATGTCATTTGTTTTTAATTATGGATTGTACACAATAGTACATGGAGTTTTTGTTATTGCTATGTTCGGTATGTCTACCGCAACAAGTCCCACAATAGTAAATTTAGGCCCGGTTAAAATTTCAGATATTATCTGGCCAGAAATTTCAATATTGGGCATATTATTGTCATTTATTATGTTGATTATAAGTCACGGATTTTCGTATTATAATAATTTTATAGCGCAAGAAGAGTATAAATATTATACAATTAATTATCTGTCTAAAAGTTCATTTGAAAGGGTTATTGCGCTGCATTTTATTATTGTAATCAGTGGATTTATTATTTTGGCTATGGGTTATTCCAAGTTAACGATAGTAATTTTAATAATAATAAAAACATTAATAGATTTTTATGCTCATTCTAAGGAACATGGTAAAAAGATAAATAGTGACATATTATAAACATATATTATTAATTTATTGTAGATTGTATGAAAGAACAAAACCATATTCAGTTAGAAAATAATGAAGAACAAACAAATCCGATTGATTCGGTTACGCCGGATAAAAAGTCGGATAAAATTGACCAGCCAAAAAAAAGGCACAGAGTGCGGAATTTTTTTATAGTATTGGTAATTATTCTATTTGTATTGTCATTAGGCGTGGCTGCAACCGGAATTTATGAGATACCTGTCATCTCATCCGTAATGGGAACCAATAAACCGAAAGACCTCGGGATTAAGACCAGTCCGGAAGCGGTTGTTAGTATCTCAAAAAAAATTCCGATGAAAATTTCCGGGGATTACATCAGTTATACGGCTGACCCGAAGGAAATATTTACCGGTGAGATTAAAGTAGATGCGGAATTTTCCTCAGAGGAAACTACATCCTGGTTGGCAAGATTTGAGGGGACCGATCCGATTTTTGACGATGTACAGGTAAAAAAAGGCGACGGAGAAATAGAAATTTCTGCAATGATGAAAAAATACGTCAAAGCCCCAGTGTATATAAAAGTTAAAGTTAATCAGACGGGAGTCAACCAGGTGGATTTAGACATTGTTGAGGGAAAATTCGGTATGATTACGATACCGGATATGTATTTACAAAAGGGAGAAGACTATTTTGAAGAAAAAGTAAATTCGCTGATGAATTCTATCCCCGGATTCAAAATGGAATCATACGAAATAAAAGGCGGTAACTCGTATTTGAAAGGAACCTATCCGGCTAATGCACGAAGAACTAACGAAGGCTGGGGCGGATTATTTAATCTGTAACGGTATAACATCGGTTATTAGACAAAACCCGGAACCCCCGGGTTTTTTGATGTCCTAATTCATATTGACAAATTTACCTTTATTGCAATAGAATCAATTACTGTGTGTAAATGCACATGGTGCTCGCCAAGACATACACATTGGAGGTGTCGGAATGGGAGAACCCAAGAGGGCTCGTCTTCGCGACGAGGGTGAAGATGATTCTCATGCGAATCAGCCCCGCTCTATTCACAGGATGACCTGTTTTGACAGGCATGCCAAGATGGCGGCCGACGGCCTGCGCAAGTGCGCCGAATGCGGCGAAGATCTGCGTCCTTTGCAGAGCCCCAAGCAGAAGTAACACCAACGGAAGGTTTGACATGGCAGAGAAGTCGCATACTGTTTGTACGGTATCGTTTGACCAGATCCGGTCAAGGATGCCGCACACCGGCAGGGCACTCCTTCTGCAGGAGGAAGTGGTCGTCGCTCTCGGCGACAACATGCTTCCGGTCGGAGGCACTACCTGCTTCACACCCAACACCAACCACTGCTCGGGTCACTTCCCGGCGCAACCGATCTGTCCGGCTCACATCCTGGTTGAACTGGCCGCCCAGTTGCTTGGCGTCGTAGCCTACGGTTCAACGCTGTGGCTCAGACCCCCTGATGAAGGCGGACCTTCCGTTCCGTTTTTCCGCGGACTCGGCGAAGCCACTTTCCGGCAGACCGCTATGCCCGAGCACATGCTCGTACTGACCGCGGAAATCACCAACATGCGGTCCGCAATCGTTGTCGGCAACGTCAAGATTGAATGCGCCGGCAAAAAGATTGCGGATATCAAGGGAATCCGCATTGCTCCTCAATAACCTCTCCATTTCACGGCGAGGTTTTTTTATGTTTAAGGTTAGGGAATAGGGATTAGGGACTAGGGAGTAGGGATTAGGGATTAGGGGAAAGGGTTGATATAACAAAAAACCTGCCGGGTTGATTCCGGCAGGCTAGCTTTTGATTTATGCTGTCTTGTTTAAACGGATTGCGTCTTTAAAGTTTTCCAGCTCGTTTTGCGGGAAGTCCAGTTTATTGTCTTCCACTTCCTTGATCAGCTCCGCAAGTCTTTCCTGTAACGGCCCCATCTTTGCTAAAATTGCTTTCTTCTTTTCCGGATCAGTTTCACCGGCGACATCAAACCTGATTTGTCGCAAGTCGGCGGAAATTTCCCCGCACTCGATTCGGATTGACCTAACATCTTTGGCATCTGCCATATTTTTTATTTTATTTATTATTTAGTTACAAATATCTTTTTCATTATACACTATTTTTAATAATATTTCAAGCCCGAGAGATGTTCGGGATGGTTGACAAAGTCTAATGACTTTGCTAAGACTTGATTGAACTTCCCCAAAAGGAAGTTTGCTCACGAGAAGCCCCTCACGACGGAACAGAAAGGAACCGCCATGATTCCCATGCCGCAGTGGGTAACCGATCTGGTGACCAAGGTCACCGACGAAGATCGAAGACCGGTTGAAACGGAATTCAATGTCGGTCGGGACGAGGAGCTCGGCGACGTTCCCGGGGAGTTGCAGTCGCTGTTCTGTCTGCGTCGGGTCATTACCCGGCGGATCTCGGAGCGCCAGCTGGAGTACCACCAGGTGTGCGGAAGGCAGGACGGCTGGTCCAGCCAAGGCTATCTGGACGAGGTGACGCTGCTCATTGAGCAGTACAACATGCTGAACCGGTTCTTCTGGTTCTCGTTGCGGACGCATTTCAGCATCCGCGAAGGCTTCGTCGGTCTGCGCTCCGGCTGGAAAGCGGTGCGGTGTCCGGAACAGGATCCGGAGGAGTCCGACATCACTCACTACGACAGCGCGGGCATCGTCTTTGTGGGCGGGTGACCGTTCGGTTCCTTCCGCAGTTGCTACTAGCACCTTCAGTTCATGAGCATTCGCTCCCTCTCATCTACACCCTGTAGTTCTGGGAGGTTTTTTATTTTATTAGGGATTGGGTTTCAGGGAATAGGGATGAGGTTATGGGGGTTAGGAAAAAGGATTTAGGAGAGGTTTATATGTTATAATAACTCTATGAAAAAGACTACAATCATACTTTTGCTAATCTTAGTACTTGGTAGTTTAATTAGCACGCCAGTAAGTGCAGCCAGCGTGGCGGAACATACCAGCGGATATATTTTGCTGGATGTGGAACATAACGGCGAAGCGTGGTATGTCTGGCCGGAAAATCTGAAACGATATTATCTCGGCCGTCCGGATGATGCCTTCAATATTATGAGATACTTATCCCTTGGAATCTCGGATGCTAATCTGGCAAAAATTCCTACTGAAGGAAATGAAGGCGGCGATCAGGCTTTGCGTGATCGGCTGGCCGGCAGGATATTATTGCAGGTGGAGCAAAACGGTGAGGCGTGGTATGTGCATCCGAAAACCAAACAGCGCACTTATCTGGGACGTCCAGCAGATGCTTTCAGTATTATGACCCGGTTTGGTCTGGGGATAACCGTTGCGGATCTGGTGACAATTGAAAACGGCGGAACACCGAACGCGCCGACGACTAATCTCGCGACCAGGCAAAGTTATACGATTACTTTAAGCCGGGGGTCTTTTGCCATTGATGTGGTGAAGTTGAACCGCCATGATTTTGATTTGGTTTCAGATACCGGTAATGCCAGCGACTGCGGTAATAATTGTCCGGCGCAAAGCCTCTTAGCATATGCTAATGAAAACAGCGCGAGTTTCGGTATTCACGGCACTTATTTCTGTCCGCCGGATTACGCAACCTGCGCAGGGAAAACATATTCTTATCAACAGCCGTTTTTTAACAGTGCTTTAGATAAAATGCTGAATGCCGGTAAACTGCCATACCATTCCGGACCGATGATTGTACAGAATACGGACGGAACTCTGAATTTCTTTCATCGTACAATCAGTTTCGGTTATTCGGTGGCGGAATATGAATCACGATATGGCAAAAATGTGAAAGCGGCGATTTCCAATTACCCGTCATTAGTAGAAGCCGGATCGGTAATTGTGGAATCTGAGCCGATTGAAGCTTCAATGAATAATAAATCCACACGCGGAGGAATTGGTTATGACAGTAATTATTTCTATCTGGTAATTGCGCGTTCAGCGACTGTAAAAGATCTGGCCTATATCTTTGATTCGCTTGGCGCTGATTATGCAATGAATCTGGACGGCGGGGGATCTACCGCGCTTTTGTATAATGATAATTATATTGTCGGCCCGGGGCGCCTACTGCCGAACGCGATACTTTTTACCCGCAAGTAGCCATCAATAACATTACGGTGAATATTCTGTTGGGGTTTTTTGATTTGGTCTTGATCTCCCACATAGTTGGTGCTAGGGTGTAAATTGTGATGCCCCCGGTCTTTAATATGAATTGGAGGGGATCGTATGCAGCGTGATTGTGAGTGGATTGTGGTCCGCGACGTGGACTGGCGACTCAACCGGTCGCTGCCGAGGACGCTCTATGTCCGGGGTATTCCGATAGAGCATGCTCTGATCGCCTGGCCCGGATGCGCCAAGTCCTTTGAAGCGATCGGCAGGATCCAGGATACGATGCGCATGCATCATGCCAGCAAATTGGTGCTGGTCTGGAACACGGACTCCGGTGCCATGGGATGGCGTGAACGCTGCGGTGTCACCGAACGGGCGGACTGGCTCCTGCAGCTCAGGCAGCTGCGTGCCGCCATGGCACTGATCTTGCAAAGGTGTCCCGGACTGAAGGAGTCGCGGATGATTCTGGCCCGCATCGTGGATGACGGGCAGATTGTCTACGAAGACGTAGCTCCCTGACCAACCACGGTCAGCTTCCCCGAACCCAACCAGAGGTACGGAAATGTCCACGAAGCATGACCTGTTGCCGACTCACTCCCACGATGAATTTCCTTCGGTCCCGCTGACTCACACTGCCCCCACGAAACGCTCGGCCAAGATCATCGCCGGCGTGTTGCTGGGCGTGCTCGTTCTTTTGACTATTTACGCCGGATTTACCTACATCAGCTACTTGATGTCACCGCGCGGGGAATACTCATTCCCACTGTAACCCGTTGAACTTCACGGGTTTTTTATTTATGAGGATTTAGGATATAGGGATTGGGGGTTGACAAAAGACCTTAATACGAATAAAATAGCTGTTTTGGAGGTTTCATGTTAGTGTATAAATAGATAGGGCTGGTTTGAGGTGGTATCTTCAGAACGGCTGAACCTGGAAAATTAATTATTCATACAATTTATTTCATGACAAACGAACACATATTGAATTTTTACGGGCTGGGATTAGCTCCGAGATTGTTGCAATTGCTGGATCAGAATAAATTCACGGTTCCAACCCCGATTCAGGCGAAAACCATCCCGCTCGCTATTGAAGGGAAGGATTTGATCGGAATCGCCCAGACCGGCACAGGCAAGACACTGGCTTTTGGACTCCCGATGTTGCAGAACATTGCCCGCCTGAAAACCCGCGGGCTGATTTTAGTCCCGACCCGCGAACTGGCCGCCCAGGTGGACGAAGTGCTGATGCGTTTCGGTCGTCCTTTAGGTTTGAGAACAGCGGTAATAATCGGCGGAGCATCTATGCAACCTCAAACCAAAGCGCTCAGAAATAATCCGCACGTGATCATAGCAACACCGGGCAGATTAATAGACCATCTGTCACACAATTTCAATCTCCTGAACGGTGTAGGAATTTTAACTTTAGACGAAGCGGATAGAATGCTGGATATGGGGTTTGCTCCACAGATTGAAAAGATATTGATGCGCATGAACAAGACCAGACAAACGATGCTTTTTTCCGCGACCATGCCACAGTCAATCGTAGCGATCGCCAACCGGCACATGCACCTGCCTTTGCGCGTAGAAATCGCCCAGCCAGGAACTACTGTCAAAGAGATTGACCAGGAGGTAATTATCATTCCGGCTGACAAAAAGATTATCATGCTGAAAAATACTCTGGAAAAATACACCGGTTCCATTCTGATTTTCTCCCGCACCAAATGGGGAGCGAAGAAACTGGCCGTGGATATCCGCCGGATGAACTATACCGCGTCGGAAATTCATTCCAACCGAACCCTGGCCCAACGGAAAGCCGCCATCAACGGGTTTAAGAACGGCACATTTAGGATTCTGGTCGCTACGGACATTGCTGCCCGCGGAATTGACGTGAACAATATTGAACTCGTGATCAACTTTGATCTGCCGGGTTCACCGGAGGATTACGTTCATAGAATCGGCAGAACAGCGAGAGCTGGCAAAAAAGGCAAGGCAATTTCTTTCGCCACCCCTGACCAGCAAAGAGATATCCGCGATATTGAAAAGTTAATCCGGACTCAACTGACTTTGGGAGAGGGCAGTGCCTTCCCGAAAGCACCGGCTAAAAGCCCATACCGCCAGCGACGCAATTTTTCCCGCAGTCGTCCGCGTTCTTCAAACAGAGGACAGGGTAGAAGAAGGTAATTAGGATGTAGGGGCGAGGGTTTGGGGTGTAGGATAAAAAATTGATTACAAAAATAAAGATCCGTCCGCAGTTGCAGAGGGGTCTTTTTTGTTAGGATCAGGATATGGGAGTTAGGGATTAGTAAATGTAGGTGGCGAGCTTGCTCGCCTTGGTAAAAGAAAGTGTACAAGAATGACAATTTATACTTCCCCGGAAAATTATTTTTTATTTAATAATCAGACTTATAGCAAGCCCTATTCCAGAGGGGGGTGGGGGTGCCGATTGACAACGAATAGAAAAAGGAATAAATTTACCGACCTGGTTCGTCGCACCTTTTACTAATCATCCCGGAAGGGGGTGAGAATCATGTCTACCTTAGAACTAGCCGCCTTGGTTTTGTTTGGTATGTTGATTCTGGTTGTTGGAGGGCTGCTCTATCTCCAGAATTGGGTTCAGACAAAACACACCGAGGCAAAAGCTAGGTTTGAAGAAAGGCAGCGGCCCCATAGGCTGGCTAACGAAGCATGGCTGGCTGAAGAAAAAAAGACGGCGCGCTACATCCTCACCCACAATCCTACCAAAGGTCAAATACGAGAAATTCTGCAGAATCCGGCTAGCCCGCATGACAAGGATCTTGCGATTGAGACCGCATTGTCAAGTGGCAACATATGGACTATCGGTCTGATCCATGATTTTGCACCAGAAGCGTCCCCACGAGCTAGAATGGCTACTCTTGATATTTTTTTCCTGTCAATGACGGGCGAAGAAGCTTTGGCCACGCTGAAAAAGTGGGAGGATCTGCACTCACTAGATACGCCATATCGGGAATGGTGGCGTGCCTGGAAACCCAAACTGGAAGCAAAAGCTCAGCGCGTCATTGACCGGCAACAGGCCGAGGCGGAGGCAGAACGCCGGGCCGCTTCGCAAGCTTCTTCGGACGAAGAAGATGATGACAAAGCAGAACCATCTGTCTGGGACGATGATGACAGTGATTACTGGGAGCCCGAGCCTACGGATTGGTCTTCCGGTTAGACCCTGTGTCGTGTGCATGGGGTTATTTTTTTTAAAAGAGTTTATATATTAGTGATTCTCTGTTATGATAGAGAAGGATTATTATTTTAAACAAATATTTATATGAACGGACAAACACGGGAAAGCATATCCAAAGGTCTGCGCGTAGCGGTAGTAAAAAAAGAGGATCAGAAAACAGGGCAGCTGACAGAAGGAATAGTACAGGACATCCTGACCAGTTCTTCCAGTCACCCGCACGGGATTAAAGTACGCCTGGAATCCGGCGAGGTGGGGAGAGTGAAGGAGATATTATAATTACTGTCATCTTCGGACTCGATCCGGAGATCCACAAGAATAATGGATTCCTGGATCGTCTACAGTGTAGACGTCCGAGAATGACAACGCTATTGACACCATTAACATGTCATGCTATCATACAATCTCAAGTATTTAATGGTTTTATAGTAGCACTTCAGAAAGTAATACAGACACACAATTAATGCGTGTTGTTGCGAAGATCAGGCAAACAGAAACCAAAACAGTATCAGTTTTTCTAAGAATGAGTTAATAACGTTATTGAATCCAACCCAAGTAATACAGCGGTTATCAGGATAAAAAACGTCACTCGTCGGAAGTTAATTGGGACCCTTTAAATGAGGGTTTTTTGATTTGGTATTAATAGGGGTTAGGGTTTAGGATATAGGGATTAGGGTATTGGTAAATAACAGCACCCATTGCGAGGAATTCTGTTTTAGCAGAATGACGAAGCAATCCCGATGCTTAATGCATTGGTAATTAAACTTCGTATCGCGTGGGGTTTATAGAGTTAATCGGGAACCGCCTAAAAAGGCGGTTTTCTTGATTATATTTTGTTTAAGAGCTATTGTGAATGTATAATAAGTAATTTTAATAATGTGCCTACAAAAAATATTTGGTCGTTGAATATTGATGAATTACTTGTAGCGGATAGACTGAAAAGTCTTTTCAATAAATCAAAATATGAGGTCCTGTTTCCACTAAATTCTCAAATGAAGGATATTGATTTAGTGCTATTAAAATTGAAAAATAATTCTGTCGCAACAATCCAGGTAAAAGGAAGTAGAACATATGATCCAAAACGTGCGGAAGTAGAAAAATATGGAGAAGGATCGGTAGCTTGGTTTAGATTAACAAAGGAATCAATTAATATTCCAACTAATAAGATTGATTACTATATTTTTGTTTTACATTGCTTTAATGATAATGAACATAAAAAAGAAATAGTCATTAATTATTTAATAGTTCCAAGTAACCAATTTATATCTTTATGTAAGAAAAAGACCTTAAGAAAGGGCGGAATTTATCACTTTTTTGTTTGGGTTGATTCTAATCACAATCGTGCGTTTGATTATAATAATAAAGGTAATAAGATTATTAATTTATCAAAGTATTTAAATAATTGGGAATTAATAAAATATTAATTACTAATATTATTATGCCCAAAATTCTTCATTTTGAAGACGACAAAGTTCTGTCTGATATGTTTGCGATTAAATTTAAGCAAGTTGGATTTGAATATGTAAATTATGAAAGTCCAACTGATAATCCTGTTGATTTAATTAAGAAAGAAAATCCAGATTTGATTATCATGGATATAATTATGCCGATAATGAATGGTTTTACGGCAACAAAATTAATAATGGCAGATAGATCAATAAACACTATTCCGATTATTGGTCTTACTAATATGAATCAGGATACTGATGTAAATAAGGGGCTAGGTCTGGGCATGAAAGATTATATGATTAAAGCATCTTTTACTCCGTCACAGATGATTCAGAAAATTGGGAAGATACTGAATATCGAAGTAAAGATCGAAGAAGTGCATTTTCCTCCGATTAAACCAAATTATTCTATACCGTCTATCCAAGATGATTCGCCGCATGAGAAAAAAGAGCCGGATCATAAAAAACTATACATTACGCTCAGTATCATAGCAGTAATAATATTAGCAGCTATTCTACCACCTTTTATGATGCCAAAAGTAAAAAGCGGCATTGTGATTTCTGATAAAGTCAGAAATGAGATATTACTGGCGGTTGATACACATTTTGATCATCCCGCGGAACGGTTGCTGGTGCTACGTTACCAAATTACAGAAAAATCAGAATGGCGGGGAGCAGATCGGTATTTTGTCTCAGGAATAACAATATTTGGTATAAAGTTTAACATGGCAGATGTTTATGTAGATGGTGGGATTATTAATATCCCAAGCCTGGAGAACGACATAATTACTAATTAAATATACAATGGCTGCAGACCCGGAAATAGTTAATGCTACAAAAATTTTAACATCTACTGTCGCACGTATACTTATACCATTTATAATCATTATTGGTATTATTGTAGCCGGTATTACTTACTTTAAGATAAAACTATTTAAGAAGGTTGATGAAATAAAGAAGCGAAAGAAGGATAGCAAAAATAATCATTCTTCTGAATTAAATTGCCCCCTTTGTGGAAATGCACTGGTAGAACGTTCGGGCAAATTTGGCAGTTTTTATGGTTGTTCAATTTATCCGAAATGTAAATATACAAAGAATATTGGATAAATACACTTTAATATGGAGTAACGGGATTACTTCGTCGTCCCACCAAATAGTACTCCTCATAATGGGCACTGTTTTTTTATTCACTCAATGCTATAATGCCTCCACAGAGAATTAGCATTAAAAACAGTAATGAAGCAATCGGAAGCGCTGGATATATTGAAAATGGGACACAATGTGTTTCTGACAGGATTTGCCGGCAGCGGCAAAACTTTTTTGTTAAACAAATATATTGAATACCTGAAAGGTAACAATGTAGAAGTAGGCGTAACCGCGTCTACCGGCATTGCGGCCACCCATATGGAAGGCCGGACGATTCATTCGTGGGCGGGAATGGGGATTAATGACAAAATGACGAAGACGGAGATTAAGAAGATTTTGAAGAAACCGCATCTGCGGAAGCGGATTGCCAATGCGAGGGTTTTGATTATAGATGAAATATCCATGCTTGGCCACCGGCAACTGGATCTGGCGGATCAAATCTGCCGGATCGGAAAAGAGCAGGATCTGCCGTTCGGCGGGATGCAGGTGATCCTTTCGGGCGATTTCTTTCAACTGCCTCCGATTAACAGAGCTTCCAATGAGGAGCAGAATAAATTTGCTACCGAGTCTGCTGTTTGGCAGGAAATGGAACTGAAAATTTGTTATCTGGACGAGCAGTTTCGTCAGTCGGATCAGTTATTTACAAAAATTTTAAATGAGATCCGGGATGACCGCGTGACCGCGGATACGATCAGCACTCTGATGACCCGCCTGAATATTGAGGTCGCACCGGATGTGATCCCTACCAAGTTGAATACCCACAATGCTGATGTGGACAGCATTAATGAGCGGGAACTTGCTAAGATTCAGAGCAAAGAAGTTCTGTTTGAGATGAATGCGACCGGTTCTCCCGAGATTGTAAAAATTTTAAAGAAGGGGTGTCTCGCACCGGAGGAGATAATATTAAAACAAGGCGCGGTAGTGATGTTTGTAAAAAATAATTTCAACAAAGGATACGTAAACGGGACACTTGGGACTGTAGTAGGTTTTGATCCGGAAAAGGGGTGGCCGGTGGTGGAGATCCGCTCGGGAAAAAGAATCCTCGCCGAGCCGGAAAGTTGGGGGATTGAAGAAGAGGGAAAAGTAATCGCGGAAGTGGACCAGGTACCCCTGCGTTTAGCGTGGGCGATCAGCGTGCATAAAAGCCAGGGGATGAGTTTGGAAACCGCGGAGATTGACCTGAGCCGGGCTTTTGAACGCGGGATGGGTTATGTTGCTTTGTCCCGCGTGCGGACTCTGGACGGCATAAAGCTGACCGGTTTGAATAATATGGCGCTTTCTGTGAACAAAGATGTGGTGGGGCTGAATAGGGAATTTATCATCCGTTCGCAAATGGATTCGGACCAACTGAAGGGGTTCGGTAAAAAGCGGGTACACAAAATGCAGAAGGATTTTATAAACGAGGCGCGGGGATAAACAACGGTGGATCTCCGGACCAAGTCCGAAGATGACAATTGCTTATTAATTTGTCATTCCCGCGCAGGCGGAAATCCAGAAAGGTGACACGGCGGCGTGCCACCCCCTTCTTATTTATGGGTAGGGTTTTTTATTTCTTATTCAAATGGTATAATAACAATTACCAATTTATTCAATTATTAATCTCAAAAACATGAAAAAAAATGAAGCTGCCAGAATATATGATGTCAGCAAAAATGAAAGACGACAAGGAGAAATACAGCCTATTCTTCCGGTAGAAGAACCGGAAGATCCTGATATACTGCCGTCCGCCAAGATGACGTCTATGAATGAATTTGAGCTAGCAGAACAACAGCTCAAAGCTGAAGAAAAGCGCCAAAAAGAATTGGCGGTTCTGCGCGCTAATATGGCTAATTTTATCAATGAAGCTGGAACGACTGTGATTAATTTTGATAAACCGGGAACTGTACCCGATGAAAATTTTGAAGATACTGAAGAGATGGGCCGGATTAATGAAATATTCGGGGTTATTGAACAAAGCGGTTTGGATCAGAGAACAATTGATCTACTGTACGAAACTATGGAGAATCTGATTATTGCCATTACACCGGAGCAAATTGACCAGGAAAGAATAGATCAGATAATTGAAGTGATTGAAGCTAGCGAATTAGAGTCCACTCGTAAGCAAGATTTAATCCTGGAGCTGAAAAACATGATCGCGACAGCAATAATGGATATGGACGATGATGCGGTGGCATAAATAATCCACTATATAAAATTATGCGTAAAATTCTATTGGCCTCGCGGGGTACTTATGTAACGGACGGAAAGTACGATCTTTTTGATAAACCCCGCAAAGAAATAAAATGGGCTTACATTACGACAGCCGGAAAAAGCGTGCCGAGAGTTGAATATATTAAAAAACATGAACAGCGGATGCGCGAGCTCGGCTGGGATTTTGAGGAAATTGATATTGACGGAAAAACCCCGGATCAGTTAAGGAAAATTTTAGCGGATAAGGATGCAATTAATATGCTGGGCGGCAATTCCTTTTTTCTGATCAAATGCATCAGAGAAAGCGGATTCAAAGCAGTACTGGAAGAATTTCTAGACAGAGGAGGGGTATATTGCGGTTCCAGCGCCGGGTCATATGTTGCGTGCCCCAGTATGGAAATGGCAACCTGGAAAAAACCCGCCAAATTTGACCGCCACGGCGTTACTGATTTTACCGGGATGAATCTGGTGCCGTTTCTGATTGTTGCGCACTGCACGCCGGAAATTGTTGCAATGGTTAAACCATATGTTGAACAGTCAAAATACGAAGTAAAATTATTAAATGATCAGCAGGCGATTCAGATAAATGGGGATCAGATAGAATTTTTGGAAGATCTGGAAATACGATCTAAAGATTTCGGAGGATAAATTATGACAGACAATAAAGAACCGGAATTAAATCCCTATGACAATGAAGCCCGCGAGCGGTGGGGTAATACGCAGTTTTATCAGCAGTCCCAAAAGCGTGTAAAAGCGCTGGGAGAGGACGGGTTGGGGGAGGTTATCAGGAAAAGTCAGGAGCTAATTCAGAAAATTGCCGGTGCGATGAAAAAGGGAAAAACGGCTCAAAGTGAGGCCGTGCAAAAATTAATTGACCGTCATTATAACGCGCTCAATGCCTTCTATGATCCGACTTTGGGACTATATCGCGGACTGGCTGAAACATATATCAGCGACGAGAGATTTAAGGAAAATTATGAAAAAGTGGCGGTTGGACTGGCCCAATTTATGCATGATGCCATGATTTATTATGTTGATACAAAGGAAACTGAATGAAAGAACTGCAACATATTGAAATAGTATTGAGAGCAATTATTGTTTTTAATGATAAACTTTTAATGTGCGTTTTACATGATCAACCACCGATTCATTTTTTGCCCGGCGGGCATTTGGAATTCGGTGAAACCTTGGAAGATTGCCTAAGAAGGGAGATTAAAGAAGAAATGGGTGTTGAAATAAAATCAATGGAATTTTTGAAACAATTTGAAAATATTTATGATGTGCATGGAATAAAACATCACGAAATAAATTTGGTACATAAAGTTTCATTAAGCATAGAAAACACGGAAGAAGTAAAAGCACAAGAGGATCATATTTCATTTACTTGGGTTGAAATTGAAAAGATGAAGGACGTTAAAATGCTGCCGCCAGTGATACATCAATACTTGGTAGAATATTTTTCCAAGTAATCACAGAACAATTACAGTAACCATTGCGAGCCCATAAATATGGGCGAAGCAATCCCGATACTTACACCATGAGGGTTTTATAGACGGGATTACCACGCCCCCTGTTTAGAGTCAAAGCGAGCCAGTGTTTTTTTAAGAGAAGCCTTCGATTCCGCTCCGCTGCACTCAGGCAATATCCCATGAGAATATTTGGTGAGCCTGTCGAATCATACTTGAAAAGAGGTATGGAACGGGATTGCCACGTCTTGCGTTCGCAAGTCTCGCAATGGTTACTATCATTCTGTCCGGGATTGTCACGTCCCGCTTTGCGTGATTCACAATGGGTGCTGTTTTTTTATCCTCTCAATGATATAATTCGTGCATGCAAAAGATAATTACTATTGATAATCAGGCACTGACCTACACCGTGCGGAAAAGCCTGCGGGCCAGAAGTATGCGCCTCGCGGTGCACAGCGACGGCACAGTGGTGGTGACCATGCCTTTCCGGTTTCCCGGCAGTCTGGCGGATAAATTTGTACATGAGAAATATGACTGGATTATTCGGAAGATTGCATATTTCAAACAAAGCAAAAAACCCGCATCACGGGTATATACCAAAAAAGATTATTTGAAATACCGGGAAGCCGCAAAGAAATTTGCACTGGAGCGAGTGGAGCATTTTAATGCAACATATAATTTTACGTATAATCGGATAAGTATCCGCAACCAAAAAACAAGATGGGGGAGTTGTTCCGGGAAAGGCAATCTGAATTTCAATTATAAAATAATCCATTTACCTTTGCGGATTGCCGACTATATTATTGTCCACGAGTTGTGCCATTTGAAGCAAATGAATCATTCTAAAAATTTCTGGGATTTAGTGGGAGTATTCTTTTCGGACCACAAGGCAATCAGAAAAGAATTAAAGCGGTTGAGTATTGATCTGGGCTAGAGGCTTTTATTTAAATTTGGTATAATAGAACTATAATTAATAATCATTATATTTATGAATGAAAGTATAAAATATCCGCATGCAGCGGAAGAAGGAGTAACCCCGGAAATGGATCAGGCCCGAAAACTGGGGTTATTAGAACCTATGGAGGATACGCTGGAATGGTTGGATATTAAGGCAGATATTCATCTCAAATACAATGACAAAAAAGCCAGACAGCTAGAAGAGCAAACGCAATCTGATTATTTAATTGCAAAAGAAAAGGATGATGTGGGTAATTTGCAGGATCCGCATGAGAGACCAAATCTTGAATCAAAATTTGCTATTGATACAGGACTGGTGGAAGCAAGAAGGTTGCGTGAAGCAAATAACACAATGGAAAAAGAAATCGCCGACATGCTTCTAGGTCATGATTTTGAACAGTTTCGCACACCAAACCAAGCACAATTACAGGCTATTCGTGAAGCACTTCACGTCGCCTATCAGCAAGATCCAGAGATCAATGATCGGATAAAGGCGAAAGAACGCATCAGAGAAATTATTGCATTAGAAAAACAGTTAGCTGAATTGCTTGTAATTTTTGGACAAGAGGTGCAGGATGTTGTCAGTAGACAATAATAATTTAGTGATATGAATTACGTCCAACCCCCCCCTAACCCCCCTCCTTAGGAAGGAGAGGGGGTGCGGTTCGCAAGGAATAGGGAAGTGTTTAGTTCCTCTCCTTTTTAAGGGGAGGATTTAGGAGGCGTAATAAAAAAATACCGCCGGGCTCTCAGAGGAGAGGGGCGGTTTTCGGATTGCCTACAGAGTAGGCGAAGGTGCTATTCCAAACGCTCTTGGAGCGGGTCAAAGTCCGAGTAGAGCGCGAGCAGGAAATCAATCATGTCGGCTCCGAAATCCTCGTCGGATACGGCGTACTGCTCAATCGTGAGCATGTTGGCGCTCACAACCAAGTCGGTTCCGTAGAAGCCGACATCAAGCGGAGATTCAATCGGAACGCATTTGCGTATCCGATCTTCGTCATCGGTCAACGGACCCATCGTGTAGGCGTAGGGTTCATGACCTTCCGCAACGGTGATCTGCTGGCGCTGCAAAGCGCTTTCGCGAGTGGCGGCGAGCCACTTCCCTTCGGTCATCTCGTTGATGATCATGAACACCGCATGGTGTGCCTCGTACTCCTCAAGGAGCCACGGGTCGGAAAGCGGTTCCGTAACCGTTCCCTCTTCGTCGTAGTCGTTCTCCGTGCAGTCCCGGGCGTGGACGATTTCATGTGCGAGGCAGAGCCCGCGCACGAGCTGTCCGAAACCGCAGGTTGTGAGCTTCACCGAACGCGATTCGCAGAAGAATTCCGCGAAAATCGCATCTTCCTCCCGAAGGAGCGGAATCGGATTCGGATCCGCCACGATGAAGAAGTCTAGCGGACTGTCCAGTGTTTCCACCACCTCAAAGAGCTGGGAATCAACGAACTTCGCACGCACGGCATGCGCGTCGTAGAACTCCAGGAGCTCCTTGGCGGTTGCCGACTGCTCGGCGAGTGCCGCGAGGTCTTCCCGCGCCGTGTCAAGAATCCGGTTCTCGGGCTCGGTCAGCACAGGTAGAGCCAGTGCGGAGGAGACGGGCTCCTCCTGAGACTGAGCAGGGACACAGTAGGCGAAGGCGCACAGGGTGGGAATGAGGGACAGGTACAAAGCGACCTTATGCCACGTACGCATGAGCGGTTCCATCCTTTCGGGTCTTCCTAGTCTTTTCTTTGGTTGCTGTGTGAAAATTGTGCCTGTACTACGATCCTCGGTCAGAAACCTGCAAATCTCCTTTCAACAGGAATTCTGACTACACTGTATAACATGATATTATATTTTTGTCCAGAGTGGTTAAAGATAATTAATCATTCGCGAATTAAAAATGTATATAAATCTTGCAAAAAACTGCTGTTATGCTAGGGTTGCGATAGTCGTGAGTTATTTGATGCCTGCAGAAAGGACGGATGCTATGAGTCATCGGTTCACTCCAGCCCGCCTCAACGAGGTATTGGTTGCTGCCAATGCTTCGCGCCAGCCGGAAGCGGTTGAAGCGACAACTCTGCTGCGGGACTTCATGGAGCGCGAAGATCTGATCGGCTCCGATGAAACCGACCGGCATGTGCATGTGCCGGAAGACCTGGTCGGCATCATTGAATACCCCTGGAACGGGCATTCCCAGTCGGCTCTCTAGTACATCTGCGGTTCCCAGAAACCGCGCCACTCTTTCCTGACTGAAAGAGTTTTTTATTTAAAACATTATGACAATTAAAAAAATCGAGGGTGAGTCCGGATGGGCTCACTCTCGGGTTAAAGGAATGATCAGATGATGAAAAGCAGAAGGTGTGGTGCAACAGTGGACGCGCGGGATCGCGGGTCAGGATCAGAGGTCGATGCGCTCAGTCGGAGCGTCACCGCCCTGATCGTCCGCAGCGGGAGCAGTCGCCTCCATGGCCTGCCCGGTCTCGGCACCAGCGGCAGCCTGGTCGCCGGCCGCGACAACGGCCGGGTCCACCTCGGGAGCGGCGTTGACATCCGCAGCGGCGGCCACGACGGGAGCCTCCACGCTGGCGGCAGCGAGCGGGGTCGCATCCGTCCCATCCTCGTCACCGAGCTGGGGATTGCCGACGGTTGCGGCGGCCTGATGCTCGGCGTGAGCCTCGTCCTCGTCCTCGGGCACGTCCTCCCAGGGCACGTCCTCGGGGATCAGCAGGGTGCCGATCATGAGGTCGCCTTCGGCGATGAGGTCGTAGAGACCGACTTTGGCCACCGTCGGCTCCCCCTCGTCGGACAGGCCGAGGATCACGATCAGGTGCTGGTTCTCGTCGTACTGGATCCCTCTCGCCTTGAGGGTCTCCAGGACGGGGGTGCCTTCCTCCCCCTCGAACAGCGGATGGAGACGGAGGCAGGGTTTTGTTCTTGACATCGCACACACTCCTTCTTGGGAACGGGACCATAATTTGCCGACGGCTTATCCGCCAGCAGCGAACATGTCAGATGTTATCACGCCTTTTTGTCTATGTCAAAATGCCTTTCAAACTGTGGATTTACAGACGGCTGCTAATCCTTTATGCGGTTTTTGAAAACCGCAATTAATTTATTCTCACTGAGGAGAGTTTATTTATTGCAAAAAAATAAAATAATGCTTTGTATTTATAGTTGACATTCTATAATCATGGGTGTTAAATGGGCATGAAAACCAAAACACGAAACCGTTGCTCTTTGAAAGGGGGTGACCACCATGCTAGCAGTCTTTCAAATTGAACCGGGCGCATTGTTCGGGATAATACTAGTGGCTGTAATAGCAGCAATCGGAATTTGGGTACAAGTTGATGCTGCTACTGCAAAAACCCGGCAAGAAGAGGAATTCAAAGAACAAAGGAGATTAGCAAAAGAGAAAAAAAATCAGGAATACAGAGAGGGGTCGGCTCGCGAGGAACAATCAGATGAGGAAAGGTACAGGCAAAAACAAGTAAGCGATGAAGAACGTGATCGGGAAATGCGACCAATACTGGAAGCTGCTATAGCAAGAGGGGAAAAGGTTTGTTGGACACATTATATTGTTGGTGTCCAATATTGCAATAGGGGGTGTGGTCGTTGTCTTTGTCTCGAAGGTGGCCCAATGTGTGATCAGTGTTGGTTTGATGATCATGACGACGATGACTAGTTCGTTCAAGACTCTTTAGTTTAGAGTCTTTTTTATCGAATTGTTAATTATATTTCACCTGAATAATAAATTGTGCTACGATTAAGCTATGAATTTAGCAGAGAAATTGGAGTTGTACTTCTTTGACCCAATGAGAGGGGAGGAGGACTATTTTAAACGGTTCAAAGAGTGCACCGATATTCAGATTTCCTACGCGCCGCTGTATTTATTACGCCGGCAGATATTATTGTTGACCGGCAAACTGATTACATTTCCCAACCCGCCCATTCATCAGATTCCGTATTTTTCCGCCATTCTCCTGGCACACATTGCGGTAAAAAAAATGACTATGCTGTCCAGCGGTCAGGACTACGTTAAGTACGGCGATTATATTTTGTTTTATGATAAATACATGGGCATGAAGCCGCTGGATTATGTGGCGGCCAGACTTCTGCGTAATGGAATAGAACACAATAATTTCCAGTTGTATATGCGTCTGAAAGCGGACAGCGCACCAATGTTCCGCGAGTTCGCCCGATATTTTATTAATAATAAAATTATGACCCGTGAGCAGCTGAGGTCTATGCGCAATTTTAACGTAACGTTTGCGATGGTGGAAACAGGTCACACTGGCGCGATTGTTTCTCCACCGGAACTGTTAAAATTTGATCCGGAGCTGGGTATCGCACGGATCCAGTTCTATATTCAGCCATATCTATTTTTGGAAGCATTTGAAAAGGGGGTGCAGAAAGTGGAACAAGATATCCGTGATTCAAAAGAATTGAAAGAGAATTTTGACCGTGCTGTGATTGAAGCAAACTGGATGGATGTGCATCCGTAATCGGTACTTAAAAAGTGTAATTAGTAATTGGTAACTGGTAATTCGTAATCTCTAATATTCATCTGAATTGATGTGTGTTTTTGTTTTAGGAAAATAAAAAAAATCGAGGGGGAGAGAACAATGCTTGCGCAATGTTTCTCCCGCCTCGGGGTGACCCCGCTAAGCGGGATCTAGGAACGACTAGTGCTATTCGGCCGGATTGTACGTGGTACTTTCCAGACGAACGACGGGGATTTCATCGTAGGCTGAGGGGACTTCGTAGCATCCCATCAGCTTCTGCATGTACACCCAGCCGGTGCACTTGTTGGCGTCGCCGGTCCAGACGATACGAATCTCCTGGATATTCTCAAGATCGGCTTCACCGAAGTCCACCAGCAGGTAGGCCGGACGCTGCGGGTACAGATCCGGGATCGTCCAGTAACGAACGGAGCCGTTAGTGTACCGGAACTCCATGATCGTGTCCTCGTGCTGGAGGACATCAAACTTGAACAGTCCCCACATCCGCTGCCAGTAGGGGTGACCGGTCGTCACGAACGCGCAGTCCGTGAGATCGCCCGGTCCCACCTTGAAGTCGTTGATGTCAACTTCCCAGCAGATGGTCTCCGGATCCGAAGCGGACCGGACGCGGATGTTGATTTCGCGTTGCTGAACTTCGCCGGTGACGTTGTCCGTCACCTCAACGTAGAACAGGTGATTACCCGCGTTCAGCTCAGGATACTCGCAGACCGGGGTGGTCGCGAACGGAAACTGCTCCAGGTAACCCCACTTCACCGAGTTATCGCCGGAGCCACCCTGGATGATCACCTGGAGGCTCGCGGTCACAGGTTCCACTTCGTCCTGCGGACTGCCGAAGATCTGGGTGGTCATCGGCGGGTACTGCAGTGCTTTCACGCGGATGGCGACGTCCTCGTTCAGAACGAGACCGGTGACGTTGTCCGTCACCTGCACGTGGAACACGTGTACGCCGGCCATCAGACCCATCACTTCAACTGCCGGAGTGGTGCCGACGACGACGTTACTGTCGTTGGTCCACTCGTAGCTGAAGTCGCCCGAACCGTTATTCACGGTCACCAGCATATTGCCGTTCACCGGCTCGGTCTCGTCCTGCGGGGTAACGAAGGTTGTGATACCCATCGGGATGATGGGATCGTCCTCGCGGGGCAGAGCGGTGACGGTAACGGTTTGCTGTCTCACCTGGCCGGTTGCGTCGGTGACGGTGGCCTGGAAACAGCGGGTGCCGGGCTGGGTGATACTGAGACGCACACTGCGTGTGGTTGCGAAGACGTTGCCGTTCTCGCTCCACACGTGCACGAAGGGGTAGATCCCTCCGAACTCGTGCATGGTCAGCGTGGTCTCAAACGAAACCGGGATCCCACTCGTGGAAGCAGTCGCATCCATGTCGAGCGGAGTCGGATCGTCCGTGTCCACATACACCGTCAAGTCCTGGAAGGTGGAGCCGTTGCCGGTGCCATCGTCCAAGAAAACGGTAAAGGTATGTGTGCCGTCGGGGAGATTCGGGTATGCGGCGAACAGACTCTGCGAGAACATAACGCCCTCGTAGAACCACCGGTAATGGTAGTTTCCGTCACCGCCGGACCCGTGCGCTTCCAGATAGGCTTTGTCGCCGATCGCGAAGCCGAAGGCATCCAGCGTCAGAGCGTGGAGTTCCCCAGGAGCGCCGGCACAGATGGTACGGTTGAAGGTGACTTCGTTGCCGTCGGCATCGGTGATCGTGCCGACCACTGCGTAGTTTCCCGGCTGTTCGGCCCGGAACCGGATGGACGGTTCGGTGTACACCGCACCGTTCACGATGATGTCAAACGAGTAGGGCAGTTTCCCACCCCAGCCGATGAGCGAGATTGACGCTTCGTAAGGCGCCATCAGGTCGTTCGGTGTGACGATCATCATACCCTGAAGCGGGCTGTCGGTTTCCACTTCCTGCTCGCTGGCCGTGACGGTCAGCTCGCGGGAGATGGTGGTGTCCGGGTAGACGACCTTGAGCTCGAAGCTCCAGGAGCCGGGTTCGGGCGCCGTGAACACAGTGTCCGTTCCGGTAGCGTAGAACTGCCCATCCTTGTAGATTGCGACGTGTTCCGGATCGCCAAGCACGGTTCCCCAGAGGGTAGCCGTATCGACGTAGGGCCGAAACAGGTTGAGCGGTGAGGCGTTGAACGTCGCGCCGAATTCCGGAAGCACAGGTGCCTGCGGCGCCACCAGATCAGCCTCGCTCTCGCAACCAGCGAGTACGAGGCCGAAGGCGCAGATCGCAAGCAAAGCGATGATTCTCTTCATCTTGACCTCCTACATACCGAAGTTGTAGTTGACGCCGGCGGCGATGGAAGGCTCGACCGAGCGATCCGTGCCGAGGCGATCGAAGAACATGAGACCGGGCGTGATGTAGCCCAGGACGTGTCCCTTGGTGATCGCGAACCCTCCGTAAAGGCCGTAGCCGTTTTGGAGGTATTCGCCGAACGTCTCCACGCATTCGGAAGCGTAGAGGATCCGTGCCGTCAGACCGAACCACGGCTTATTCCCGTAGAAATGCGCCATGTTCAGGCTGAACAGCTTCTGCTCGACCGACTGCTCGACTGAGCCGAGATGCTCAGAGCCGAAACTGCCGTAGCCGAGAGTGCCCGAGATGAAGTTGCGTCCGCTCCGAATCCCGAAGGAAACGGATGGGACCAACGTGGGCTGGCCGCTTGATACGGTAACCCATTCCGCTCCGAACCCGAGCATGTAGCTCTTGTCGGAATTGGTCGGGTGAACCGGGTGAACACAGGGCGCCGGCCGCTCAACGATGCGTTCGGTGACGATGCGTTCAACGACGACTCGTTCGGTCGACTTCGTCGGCAGCTTGTCCACGTAGATGTGGATGTAGCGGTCGCCGATGCGCTGGGAGCGGATGTGGAAGTAGTCAATCGGGACCTTGAACGGGTCCACACCGACGTACTCTAGCACCTGGTTGGCCGAAGCCTCCCGGGCGCCGTTCGTTCCTCCATCCCAGTCCAGATTCTGGGCATCAAAGTCAATGTCCTTGAACCTGGGGTCGTCCTTGAAGATCTCCAGGATTCCGTACTTCGTGGGGTCCGTGCAACAGACCACCACGAGACGCTTGTTCCCGGCGCGGACGCTGTCCAGTTCGGTCCGGAACTCCGGCGTGACCAGCGGAAGAACCTCTTCCTTGGTCACCAGATGCCCGGGCTTTCCCTTCCCGAGCTGGATGAAGATGCCGCGATCCCGAGGGATCACGGTGTGGTCGGGCTGGTCCGCCTGCGCGATGCTCGATTCTGCGACCAGCATCAGCACGGCGATGAGAAACACGGTGATTTTCCTCACTACTCTCTCCTTCAGTTGTGCTGTCATATCCATTATGACAGCGGGTGAAACCTCGAACGGGAACCAAACAAAACCAAAAACCACGTGAAACGACAGATTTTCAAATAGCACCTCTCCTAAAGATGAAACATCTCAGTAGAGGGGAATAAGGACATTTACAAACATCCTGATTCCTCCCTTCTAACATGCAAAAAGCGTGGATTTATAGGTGAAATTATCCACTAAATATTATTTGAATTTATAAAGTATTTTTTCTGATATTACCACCTGATAGTAAATAATTACGACTGACTACTATATGCTTATTTAATCGTTTTGTCAAGAGCGAGTGTTTACTGCTACAATGAAATAATACTAATTAATAATGCGTAGTAATCACAATGGCTGTCATCAGAGACTGTAGTCAAAAATCAGATGAGGAGTTGGTTGCCTTAACACTTTCTGATCAAGGGTGGTATTTGTGTTTGATGCAAAGGTATGAGGCAAAATTGACCCGGTTTATCCGGCGCATCTCAGGGGTTAATGATCAGGATTTGGAAGACATTTTACAGGATGTATTCATTAAAGTGTATCGTAACCTGAACAGTTTTGATCTGGATCTGAAATTTTCTTCCTGGATTTACCGTATATGCAGAAACCATGTCATCAGTCATTACCGCAAAGTACAAAGCCGTCCGGAACTAATCGGCGGTGATGACGGAGAATTGATTTTGAATCAAATAAAAGATGACAGTGATCCGCACGCTTTGATTGACGAAGTATTGTCTAACGAAAAAATTCAGTCGGTGCTTTCCAAAATGGATAAAAAATATCAGGAAGTAATTATTCTGAAATATTTGGAAGACAAGGATTATCAGGAAATAGCGGATATTTTAAAAAAACCGGTCGGCACGGTCGGTACGCTTTTAAGCAGAGCAAAAGAACAATTTAAAACAATTACTCAAAAACAAGGAACCGAATTTTAATATGGAAGACACATCAAAACAAGTATTGGCAAAAATTGAAAAGGAAAAAATCACCCCGAAGCCGAAATGGCAATTCAGGCTAGAGCAGATTGGTATTTGGTTTCTGGCTATTATTTCTGTATTAATCGGCAGTAATGCCTTTTCGCTGATTATCTTCGCTATGGTGAATAATGACTGGGAAGTGCTGGAACTGCTGGATAGAAATCCTGTTAGTCACACACTGGCAACTATCCCGTACCTTTGGCTGGTTGTTTTGGCTCTGTTTGTTCTGCTGGCATATTATAATACCCGCCATACCAACAAAGGTTACCGTTACAGTACGTACGGCATTGTAATCGGCAGTATTGCCGCAAGCATGTTGGTCGGCACAGTATTATACTCAGTTGGTTTTGCGCCGGGCGTGGATCGTCTGATCAGGGGGGTACCGGGTATAAATATGCTGATGCATGATCGCGAGGAGATTTGGAGCCATCCAGAAAATGGATTTATGGCCGGTGAAATAATTAATGTAAAAAATAACACCAGTGAGTTTGAAATAATAGATTTGAACGATGAGGAATGGATAGTGAATGCCAACAATGCAGTCATTTTCCCCTCCGTTATAATAGAAAATGGTGAATTAGTAAGAATTATCGGACAGGTGCAGGATGATAAATATATATTTGAGGCTCAGCGTATTCTGCCTTGGCAGGTTGGTCCATCGTCTGGCGGGGTTTTCGGTGGCGGCATGCATCAGGGCTTTATCCAAGTGAAATAAATTATTATACTGATACGTAGTAACAGTTGAAAGGTCGAACATTACAAATTAAAGAAAGGGACAAGTTAGGCATGAAAAAAATGCTTTTAACAGCCATTGTATCTGCAGTTGCGTTAGCGACTGTAGGCATTGGTTTTACAATGGCTCAAGGTGTCGCAATATCGGATACGCAAGTTGCGACATCTGAGGCAGTGAGTGCCGCAGATACTCCATCCGACGTTACAACTGATTGTGGCATGGGAAGACATCTTGGTTCTGGTCCAGGCTTTGAGAAAATGCTCGACCAGAAAGCTGAGATTCTGAACCTGACTACGGATGAACTCCAAGCGAAGCTAGATGAAGGCAAGACCTTTATTGAAATAGCTGAAGAGCAAGGAGTCACTTATACTGACATTCAAAACTATATGAATGCACAGTTTGAGGAAAATCTGCAGGCACGCGTTGACTCAGGTTTTCTGACACAGGAACAGGCAGATCAATTCCGCACACAACACAATGAAAACAGCGGGACGATGCTGGGTCTGGGACTGGGTGATGGTATGGGGATGCATAGAGGCGGTATGCATTTCTAAAGATTGAAATTAATTGATCGTCAAAACGCAAAAAGGCCGGTTGACCTACGCCGGTCTTTTTGTATTATGGAGTATTAAATTTTCTGTTTACTGCCACTTTATTTTTTTTGGCTTTTGTGTTAAAATAGCACAAGCAAAATAGACTAATAATAAGTGATATGCCGCGAACAACGATCGAGCACAATGGTTTGGAGTGGACAAATATCATTCAGCCCACGGAAGAAGATACAAACCATTTAAAGACCAAATATGGTTTCCATTATTTTGATTTACGTGACTGTCTTTCCGTAACTGAATCACCAAAACTGGATATTTATGAGAAATATCTGTTTATTGTTTTTCACTTTCCGGACTATAATCGGAAAGAAAAAAGAATGATTTATCGGAGGTTAAATGTATTCATTGGAGACGGATTCTTAGTAACTTTGTATAAAGGCGAGTTTGATGCGGTGGAAGGGATGATGAATTATGTGCAAGAAAATAACGATCCGCGTGACCAGTTTATGGGTAAAGGTTCTGGCTACTTGCTATACAATTTAATCAACCCGATTTTCAAAAAAGCATTTCCGATGGTAGATAAAATCGGAGAAAATTTGAGGGGAATTGAGGAGGATATTTACAGCGATAAGACAATTGATGTAGTAAAGGAATTGGCAATGGAACGCCGGAATATCCTTAATTTCCGGAGAATAATTGAACCGCAGAGGTTCTTGATTGACACCATGGTGCACCTTAAAAGGGGATTTTTAGGTACGGATTCTGATATATATTTTGATGATATTCATGATCATATAGAGCGGATTTGGATGTTGCTAGAAAATTACCGGGAAATTGTAAGGGGGCTTAGCGACACCAACGATGCGCTTATTTCCCACAAGATGAATGAAACAATGAAAATGCTGACTTTGATTTCAGTGTGTTTGTTGCCATTGACTCTAATCGCAAGTATTTATGGTATGAATGTCACAAGTCTGCCGTACGCAGAGAGCCCCGTGGCGATATGGGGATTTTTTGTAATAATGGTTTCATTAATTGCCGGAACGGTTATTTACTTCAGGAAAAGAGGCTTAATTTAAATTTAAATTTATCTATCGTGCTTAAGTCTTTGAAACAGTTTGGTTATCCGTTTGCCGTGTTTTTTTTGGTGGTCGGTTTACTGATGGGCTATCAGGAATTAATCACAGATCCGGTCACAAAGGAAAATATCACGGTGCTTTCCGCGACTGTGTCAGTAGATGATGAGCCTGTTGTTTTAGTTTCACCGGCAGAGCTGATAAACACTTATCAGGAAGATATCGCATTAATGGTATCAGAATTGGAATCAATTTTGGATCAGCAAAAGACATATTTGGTTGATTCGGAGCGTATAAAAGAAATCACAGAAATTGAACAAAAATTAATGAATACAAAAGTTCCTGAAATATATCGGGATTTGCATTTAAAAATATTCGGTATTATGCATTCAGTCAAACAGTTTGCTACACAAGAATCTGATCAACAGAATATTTCAGATATTCAGTCTAAAATTTTAACTATAAAAAATCAGTATGCTTGGTTTTAGCAAAAACACTGTCCGAATGAAATATCTTTATATTATTTTCATTTTACTAGTGATTACCCTGGTGGGCGGGGGAGTATTAGTTTTGATTAACGGACAAGATAGAGCGCAGGTGCTTTCCTCGCAAGCAAACAATGTGAATAATATCCGGCCTTCAAAAAATGCAGTTACTTATATATCGGATCGTGACGGCAACGCGGAAATATATCTTCAAAATACCGATGATCAAAAAACTCAGCGGGTGACAGAGACAAAAGTGACTGAGTATAGTCCCATCCTGTCTTCAGATGGAAGAAAACTGGCATTTTTTTCTGAAGAAGAAGGTTTCTACGGAATCTGGACATATTCTTTGGAAAATTATGAAAAAAAATTATTATCAATTACAAAAGCTGTTCCCAAAAGATTATTATTTTCTCCGGACGGACTACTGCTGGCGTATTTTGAGCGGGATAATAGCCAAAATAATTTATATATTATTAATACGGTTAGCGGTCGTAAGGAGCGGGTCACTACATCGGCATATGATTTTTCCTGGTCGGATGACAGCTCGTCAATTGTTTATACGGAAAATTCTTTACCGAGCATCTTAAAGACTGAAATAATCATTCGGACAATCGCAGAAGATGGAAAATTGGAAGATCCGAATACCATGTTTGTCGGCGGGGTCGCGCCGGTGTTTGTGTCGGGAAGTGAGAGGCTGTATTTTATTGATACGGGTGGTGAATATATCAGCCTGGCATCCACCAGTTTGCGCGGAGAAGGATATGCGGAAGAGTTTCAGATTAAAATTCAGCCCAAAGATGGAATGCTGTACCGGCTGGCAAAAAACCCGGTGCGGAACGAATTACTGTTGTCAATATTTTCGGAAGAAAAACTTGTCGGGACTCTTTTCATTTCGCTGGATGATAAAGTTGCGCTTCCGATAAATAACAAAGTCTTGGCAATTAACTGGGACAACAACGGAAAAATTATGTTTGTGGAGAAAGACGAGGCTGATAATAATCAGGTCTGGTTAAAAAATGATTATGACACTCAACCGGTTAAGTTAACAGACAAATATAATAATTGGTTTTAACGGAATGATAATCCTACGAAGAATCAGCTCCATTTTCTCTGTATTATCCGTTTTAGTTTTGTTTGAAATTTTGGTTTATAATCCGAACTGGTTTTTATACATCATATTAATTTTGGAAGCGATAGTAGTAATTTCAATAATCGGTTTAGCCTGGAAAAAAATAGAATTGAAGGAAATCTGGCAGTTTTTAATACCGCCGGTATTTTTAGTTGCCTCAGCTTATGTCTTTATTTTTTTTGTTGAAGGAGTACTTTCAACGCAGCTATTTATTTTTTTTGTAGTATTCCTGTATGGTGTCTTTATTGAGAATACTTTTTTATATTTGTATCAGCCGGTCAAATACCAGCCTTACGCTTTAGAAAATATTTCAGCGTACGTTAACCTGGTGGCAGTATTTTTTATGGGGGCTTCTTTTCACAGCAATATGGTATTTTTTGGAACATCCGGTGCGATATCGTCAGTCTTCGTATTCATCTTTACGTTTGTTTTAGTAATTCAGATGATTTGGATAAATAAGATTGTGCTGAAGGGTAATTACGCCGTAGCCGGTATGCTGGCTCTGCTTGTCACGGAAATATTCTGGGCAACAGTATTCCTGCCGTCCAGTTATTTGGTAAACGGGTTGATAATCGCGCTCAGCTATTATTTCCTGGTCGGTGTATTCCGTTACTGGTTGCTTAAGAGTCTTGATCGTAAGGTGTTTAAACGATATATTATAATTACCGTTTCGGTTTTTATCGTTGTCGCCTTGTCCGCACGTTGGACTTAGATTTATAAAAATAATCATTAATAAATATATGAAAACAAAACCAGTACCAACATCACCAAAAGTCAGAAATAAAAAGGATATTGTAGAAGATATCTATAATTCAGGCGGCCAGAAGTCATTTGACAAACCGCGGATAAAACAGCGCAACGGAGTATTGATTCTGGTGCTGGCGATTTTGTCCGGTTTTTTTGCGGGTATTTTCGGAGAAACCATTGTGAATGCCTTGGCGGTAGCATATCCTAACTTGCCGGTAATCAGCTCGTTATACGTCAGGACATATCCGAACGAAGGTAATGTCCTGATTGTAAAAAATGAAAAAACAATTGAAGCTCAGGAACTGCAGGTGCTCAATACATTGAGCCAAATACAGCCCGCGGTAGTTACAGTATTTGAAAAGAAAAGTGTAAATCCGGGTGGCGCGGATTTATTGGATGATAATTACCAATTCGGTAATGCGTTGGGCAACGCGTTAATTTTAACTAATGACGGATTGTTAGTGACGACCAATCAAATAGTAACTGATGCGGAGAAAGAATATGTGGCAGTGACGTCTGACCGGAAAATATATTTAGCTGAAAAAGTAATACGGGATTCCGCGACAAATCTGGTGTTTTTCAGAATAAGTGCCACGAACTTATCTATAGTAGAATTCATTAATCCCCAGGATTTGCATATTGGTCAGCAGGTATTGGCTCTGTCCAATAAAGTAAACGGTAATTATGAAAGTGAGGCATCCACAATCAGAGACCTGCTTTATTATCCGGATAACGAACTTATTGATATTATTTATTCATCGGAAAAACTTAATGATCAGATAAAAATAACAGATTCTCTGCCGGAGGTTTTTCTGGGCGGTCCGCTAGTTACCAATGACGGAAAGGTGGTCGGGATTGCAACGGCTGATAGAAATAATGTAATAAATCAAATTTTGCCGGGCGAATATATTCAAAAAATAATCCCAGGCATTCTGACAGATGGTACACCAGGCAGAGTATATTTTGGCACAAATTATATTGATTTAAGCCGCACAACCCAGTTGGATGTCAGTACTGTTGGTGAAAACAAAGTCGGAGCGCTGTTATATGGAAATGATTCATTATCAATCACAGCTGTTGAGAGCGGCAGTCCCGCGGAAAAGGCCGGGTTAATGAAAGACGATATTATTACAGCGGTTGACGGTAGGGAAATATCAAATAACGACAGCTTGTCGGAAATTATACAAAATTATAAAGCAGGTGATAAAGTTGATATTCAATACATCCGCTCGGGCGAGAAATTAACATTACCGGATGTGACGCTGACTGAAGAATAAATATGAAGAAAATATTTCACGCAATAAAAAATCACGAACAGATCAAAAGCCGCCCGTACATTGCGCAATTTGTTAAATTTGCGATTATCGGTACCGCCAACACCTTTGTTGACTTTGGTATATATTTTGGTTTGACCCGTTCCTCACAATTCTGGGAAACGCATTACTTGTGGGCAAATTTTATCGCTTTTGTTGTTGCTGCTTCTTCAAGTTATATATTTAACAAAAACTGGACCTTTAAAGACAAAAATAGAAAAATACGGATTCAATATTCAAAATTCATACTGGTAAGCGCGATCGGACTTTCACTAAATGAGACGATTCTTTACTTTTTAGTCACGCATGCTGGGCTGCACGACTTAATATCAAAAGCAATGGCAATTAGCGTGGTGTTGTTCTGGAATTTTACGATTAACAAAATATGGACTTTCAGACCCGAAACAACAAACCAAGATGCAGAGTTGTAAAATATTGAAGTTTAAGTTATAATCACGATGATCAGAAATGAATAAAGCACCCATATTTGAAGCACTTTCCCTTGTAATCCCGGTATATAACGAGGAAAAAAGGATTGCGAAATCACTGGCAATTATCATTAAATATCTTGATCAGGTATGTCAGGAATACGAGATTATCATTGTTGATGACGGAAGTCAGGATCGGACTTTAGATGTGATAAATGAACTGAGTACGGATCGTTTTCGGATAATCAGATTGGAACGGAACAGGGGAAAAGGATACGCGGTAAAACAGGGAATGTTAGCAGCCAAAAATGAACATATTCTTTTTTCTGATGCAGATCTTTCAACGCCGATTGAAGAACTGGAAAAATTTGTAGAATACACGAAAGATTATGATGTGATTATCGGTTCGCGGGCAATGCAGGGTTCAAATATTGAAATTCATCAGCCGAAGTTCAAGGAGTTTCTAGGCAGGGTGGGAAACAAGTTTGTTCAGCTGGTATTGCTTCCCGGAATTCAGGATACGCAGTGCGGATTTAAACTTTTCAACAAAAGAACTATCGCAGTATTTGAGAATCAAACTATTGACCGATGGGGGTTTGATTTTGAAGTTTTGTGGCTAGCCAAGCAAATGGGTTTTAAAATCAAAGAGGTGCCGGTGCATTGGATTAATGATTTTGCAACGAAAGTTTCCGGATTTTCAAATTACGTCAGTACCTTCATGGAACTCATGAAGATAAGATGGAACGCCATGACTAATAAATATAATATTCAAAAAAAATGACTGAGACACCAATTTTTGACCAAGAAAATGTCCTAGTCTCCGGCGGAGCCGGGTTTATTGGATCTCATTTGTGTGATGAATTGGTGAAAAAATACAAAGTCATTTGTATTGATAATTTTATTACCGGACAGGAACGCAATATTGACCATTTATTGGATCATCCGAATTTTGAATTTGTCCGGCACGATATTAATGAACCGGTTGATCTTGCCAAATACCCGGGTCTGAAAAAATTCAAAGTGGAATTTCAGGGTGTGCAGCAGATATTTAACCTGGCCTGTCCTACTTCACCAAAAGAATATAACAGAATCCCGATTGAAACGCTTTTGACCAATTCACACGGAACCCGCAATATGCTGGAGTTGGCGGTTAAATATAAAGCTAAATTCCTGCATGTTTCCAGTTCGTCAGTTTACGGCGAGCCGCTAGAAAATGCCCCTTTTCAGGAAGACTACTGGGGTTTTATCAATCCCGTAGGACCCCGAAGCTGTTATAACGAGGGGAAAAGATTCGCTGAAAGCATGGTTACAAATTACAAACGGGCATATGAACTAGAAACTAAAATTTTAAGAGTGTTTAATACTTTCGGCCCCCGGATGCGCATGGATGACGGCAGAATGATTCCTGATTTTGTGGTATCGGCGATTGAAAACAGGGATATTGAAATATACGGTGATGAGAACGCGAACAGCACTTTTTGTTATATCAATGATTTAATTGAAGCAATCACCCGGGCAATGAAAGCAAGCTTTACCGGAATACTGAATATCGGAAACCCGGAGGAACATCGGATTGTTGATATCGCGAGCGAAATTATTAAAATAACCGGGTCAAGTTCAAAAGTCGTATATAAAGAAGCATTACCGTTTACTTCCAAGCAGGGGGTACCCGATATAACATTAGCAAAAGCAAAACTAGGCTGGTTTCCGGTTGTACCATTATCTAGTGGACTGAAGGAAACTATTGAATATATGCGTGGGAGCAGTCATATTTTAAATTTTAATCCTAATAAACTTTAACAAAACAAATAATGTCAAAAACAGCAAAAAATAATAGGAATTATATTTTCACATCAGAATCAGTAACCGAAGGTCATCCGGACAAGGTCTGTGATCAAATCTCCGACGCTATTCTGGATGAACTATTAAAAAAGGATAAATTTTCACATGCGGGAATTGAAACCTTTGCCACGACCGGACTAGTGATCGTGGGCGGTGAAATTCGAACCAAAGGATATGTAGATGTGGCGGGGGTTGTAAGAAAAACCATCAAAGAAATAGGCTACGATGATCACGAAATCGGGTTTCACTGGGAAGATTGCGGAGTCATGGTGACAATTAACGAACAAAGTCCGGATATTGCCCAGGGCGTAGATGCCGGCAAGGGAAAGTTTAAAGAACAGGGTGCGGGTGACCAGGGGTTAATGTTTGGTTTCGCGACCAATGAAACTAAGGACTTTATGCCGCTGCCAATTGCACTGGCGCATAAGATAACTCATCGTCTGGCGCAGGTTAGGAAAAACAAGACACTGCCATACCTGAGACCCGACGGTAAATCAGCGGTGGCTGTGGAATATCAGAACGGCAAACCGAAAAGAATTGATACGGTGATCGTGGCAACAAGTCACAATGAAAATGTTTCATCAGCCAAAATTGAAAGAGATGTAATTAATAAAGTTATCAAGCCGGTTTGTGGTAAATATATTGATGCTAAAACCAGATTTTTTGTAAATGCCACCGGTCGTTTTGTAAAATGCGGACCTACGGCGGACGCAGGACTTACGGGAAGAAAAATTATTGTTGATACCTACGGCGGGCACGGCAGTCACGGCGGTGGAGCATTCTCCGGCAAAGATCCTTCAAAAGTTGACCGTTCAGCTTCTTACATGGCACGCTACATTGCAAAAAACATTGTCGCGTCCGGACTGGCGGAGAAATGTGAAGTACAGCTCGCTTATGTCATCGGCTACGCAAAACCGATCAGTGTTTTAGTGGATACTATGGGCACTGGAAAAATATCGGAAGAAAAAATTGTGGAGCTGGTAAAGAAGAACTTCCCAATGACCCCGGCCGGTATTATCAATCATCTGAAACTTCTCAGGCCGATCTATAAAAAGACCGCAGCCTACGGCCATTTTGGCAGAAGTGACAAGGACTTTACCTGGGAAAAAACGGATAAAGTTGCCGTACTAAAAAAAGCATTAAAAAAATAAAGTAAAATGGCAAAAATTCTGGTTACAGGTGGTGCCGGATTTATTGGCTCACATCTATGTGAATACTTGTTGGATAAAGGTGATGAGGTTATTTGTATTGATAACTTTTTTACCGGCCAGAAGAAGAATATTCAGCCTCTGCTTAGTAACAAGAATTTTGAACTGATCAGGCACGATATTACCTTTCCGATTTTTTTGGAAGTGGACCAAATTTATAACCTGGCCTGTCCCGCTTCCCCGATTCACTATCAGAAGAACCCGGTCAAAACCATCAAACTTTCTACAGTAGGAATGGTGAATATGCTGGGGATGGCCAGAAGATGCAATGCGCGTATTCTGCAAGCTTCTACTTCTGAAGTATATGGTGACCCCAAAGAACATCCGCAAAAAGAGGAATACTGGGGCAATGTCAATCCGATCGGCCCGAGGAGCTGTTACGACGAGGGTAAGAGGGTATCAGAATCACTCATGTACGCCTATAAACTGCAAAATAAAGCGGATATCCGCATTGTGAGGATTTTTAACACATACGGACCGAAGATGGCTTTCAACGACGGTAGGGTTGTATCAAACTTTATTTTGCAGGCTTTGCGCGGGGAGGATATTACAATCTACGGTAAGGGGGATCAGACTAGGAGTTTCTGTTTCGTGTCAGACATGGTGAAGGGGATTGTCACTATGATGAATACGGAGAATTTTGACGGTCCGGTAAATCTTGGCAATCCGGTGGAAAACACAATTCTGGAACTGGCGGAAAAAATTATCAAGCTAACCGGATCCAAATCTAAAATTGTGTTCAAAGATTTACCGCAGGATGATCCTGTGCGCCGGAAACCGGATATTTCATTAGCCAAACGTAGATTGAAATGGAATCCGGAAATTGGGATTGATGAGGGTTTAAATACAACGATAGATTGGTTTAAAAAAGAATTAATAAATAGTGAGAAATAATTAATACGAAGAGAATATGAAAATATCAGTCATTGGGATAGGATACGTCGGTCTGGTTACCGCCACCTGTTTTGCGGAGTTAGGTAATACCGTAACCTGCGTGGATATTGATAAAAAGAGAATTGAAAACCTTAAAAAGGGAATTATCCCTATTTATGAGCCGGGTCTTTCCGAGCTGGTAAAGAAAAATATCAAGCAGAAAAGGATTATCTTTACCACCAGCACTAAACTGGCGGTACAAAACGGAAAAGTGATCTTTATTGCTGTGGGAACCCCTTCAGATAAAGACGGCCAGGCAGATTTAAAATACGTAAAGCAGGTCGCCAAAGAAATCGCTTTGAATATGGATGGTTATCGGATTATTGTGAATAAAAGTACTGTACCGGTGGGAACAGGTGATATTGTAAGAGGAATAGTTCAGAAAAAGTATAAAGGAAACTTTACAGTTGTTTCCAATCCGGAGTTTTTAAGAGAAGGATCAGCAATTTATGATACGATGAATCCGGACAGGGTAGTAATTGGCAATGGTGATGATAAAGCCAGAAAAATTATGGAGGAATTGTACCGCCCGTTCAAAGCTCCGATTGTGTTTACGGATGTAAAAAGCGCGGAACTGATCAAATATGCCTCCAATTCCATGTTGGCAACCCAGATTTCTTTTATCAACAGTCTGGCGAATATCTGCGAAAAAGTGGGGGCGGATGTTGATTTTGTAGCGGAAGGTATGAAACTTGATAAGCGAATTGGTAAACATTCCTTTTTATCTGCGGGTGGCGGGTATGGAGGCAGCTGTTTCCCGAAGGACGTAAAAGCCTTGATCAAGGCTTCGGATAAATACGGTTATGATTTTTCAATTCTGAAAGCCGTTGAAGATGTAAATGATGCTCAGAAAAGACATGTTGTTACGAAAACAAAAGCATTGATTGGAAATTTGAAAGGAAAAAAGATCGGTATTTGGGGTTTGGCCTTTAAACCACATACGGATGATATGCGGGAGTCAATTTCTATTGTAGTAATTGACAAATTATTACAGGAAGGCGTGAAAGTAAAAGCTTTTGATCCGGTGGCACAGGAAGAAGCACAAAAAATATTCAAGAATAAAATTACTTATTGTGAAGATGTCTGGGATGCAGTGAAAAATGTGGATGCGCTGATTATTCTGACCGAATGGCCGGAATTTAAAGAAATAGATTTATTCAAACTGAAGAAAATAATGGATAAGCCATATATTATGGACGCCAGAAATATCTTCACGCTGGAAGAAATGGAAGAAAAAGGATTTCACTATCTAAGCATTGGCAGATAAAAAAATGCGGTTAATAGTTACAATTCCGGCTTATAACGAGGAGGAAAACATTGAAGCGGTCATCAAGGAAATACCACGCGTGATTAATGGGATAACTGACGTGAAGGTTTTAGTTTTAGATGATGGTTCAAAGGACCGGACGGTTGAACTGGCAAAAACAGCCGGTGCGGACTATGTCATATCGCATAAACAGAATAAGGGGCTGGCCGCAACCTTTCAGGATGCTATGGCGGCTGCTTTGGAAAGAGGTGCGGATGTGGTTGTAAACACTGACGGTGACAATCACTATAATCAGTCCCGCATACCGGATTTAATCCGTCCGATTCTTGAACAAAAGGCGGATATTGTGATTGGTGACCGGGAAATAAGAAAACTGGAATACATGCCGTCCGCTAATAAATATCTGAACCTAATCGGCAGTTACTGCGTTTCCCGTCTGATTGGCGTGAAAAAAACGCTGGATGTCTCATCCGGATTCCGTGCGTACACCAAAGAGGCGGTAATGAGAATTTCCATTCTTTCCAGACACACCTATACCCATGAAACACTAATCCAGGCATTGGATCACAATTTAATTGTAACATCCGTTCCGATAAAAGCCCGCAAGGTAACAAGAAAGTCCAGGTTAATCACAAGCATACCAAAACACCTGGCCCGATCCATTCTTGTAATATTACGGGTATTCACAGTATATAAACCATTGAGGGTGTTATCATTTATCGGGTCATTGATTATAATTCCTGGGTTAGTCCTTGTAATCCGGTTTTTGTATTATTATATTCTTGATATTAGAGGTGGAGACGGCCACATTCAATCATTAATAATAGCCGCAATATTTATACTGGTAGGATTTCAGGTATTTGTATTAGGCTTGATAGCATCAGCGATCGGCTGGAACAGAAAAACGCTGGAAGAGATTTTATACCGCAGTAAAAAAGATAACCTGCAAAAATGAAAGTACTGTTTATAACCAGAAAGTATCCTCCGCAAGTCGGCGGGATGGAGAATTACAGCTACGGCCTGATTAATAATATTAATTGTCAGAAATACATAATTGCACTGAAACACAAACAGGCGCACCTGGTTTGGTTCTTGCCCTATGCGTTTTTAAAAAGTTTGGTGCTTTTTTGGCGCGTGGATGTGATTTATCTGTGTGATGCATTACTTGTACCTTTGGGGTATCTCTTGAAGCTAATAACAAGAAAGCCGGTTTTTGTCACAGCACACGGGCTTGATGTGACATATAGCAGATTCAGATATCAAAAATTAGTGGCACCATTTCTGAAAAAAATGGACCGGGTATTTGCGGTCAGTCAGAATACGGTAGAGGAATGTGTGAAACGCGGAGTAAAAAGAAAGAAATGCAAATTTGTGCCGAATGGAGTAGCTGTCCCGGCCAATGAAAATGAATTTCAAAGAAATGATTTGGAAAAATTCATTGACCTGTCGCTGGATAACAGAAAAGTATTATTATCACTGGGCAGGTTGATTCCGAGAAAAGGCGTGGAATGGTTTATTAGTGAAGTTTTTGAAAAACTGCCTTCGGAAGTTATTTACATTGTAGTCGGTGAAGGGGCAAACAGGGAGGAGATAGAACATTCCGTCCATGAACGGGGTTTGGGCAACCGCGTGTTTATCGTCGGCAGGGTTGGCGACAGGGAACGTGAAATGTTATTTCAAACAGCGGATATATTTGTCATGCCTAATATTCGGGTAGAGGGCGATGTTGAGGGATTCGGGATTGTGGCGATAGAGGCTGCAATCCAGGGCCTGCCGGTTGTAGCATCCAATATTGAAGGGATTAATGACGCGATTATTGAAGGTCATAACGGTTTTCTTGTGGAATCGGGTAATGCCCAGGCGTTTGAAGATAAAATAAGGGATATTCTAGATAACGTAAATCTTAATGAACTTTCTGAACAGGTTTCAGAATATACCAAGCAGAATTACAGTTGGGAACATGTCAGTGATCTGTATTTGAAGGAATTTATGCGGATTCAGAAGGATCCCAACGCGTAGCAGTAATTATTTGTATCTGTGTAAATATTTAATATTGAAAATAGTTAATGCATCATAAACTGTATATTATAATTGTCACCTGGAATGGAGAGCAATACATTTATGATTGCTTGAATTCAGTTTACAATCAATCTGAAGCTGATTTTGGCGTGATTGTGGTGGATAACGGCTCAAATGACCGGACCAGGGAGATTATTAAAGAACAGTTTAAAGATGTTATATTGATTGAAAACGGAACGAATCTCGGTTTTGCAGGCGGAAATAACATCGGGATCAGAAAAGCGCTTTCTCTTGGTGCTGAATATGTAGCTTTATTGAATCAGGATACTGAAGTACCCAATATTTTTGTAAGCAATTGCGTTGCATATTTACAAGCGAATAGCAATATTGGTCTGGCGTCACCAATAGTTTTATATCCAAAAGATAATAGAATATGGTTTGCCGGATCCAGAATTTTCAGAGGCAGGGAAATATTGACTCATCCGACAACTAAAATAGGCGAGCATATTAATAAGAAAATGTTACTGGATGGAAAAACAGATAAGTACACTGCTGATTGGCTTTCCGGCTGCGCGCTTTTTATCAAAAAAGAAGTATTCAGTAAAATAGGTTTCATTGATGAAAAATTTTTTATGTATGGTGAAGATGTAGACTTTAGTCTTCGTGCTGTCAGGGCGGGCTATGATCTAGGTATTGTAAGTAATACCAAAATCATCCATAAAGAAGAATTGAATAAGAAATTAATAATAAATTCCCGTTTAGTCAAAAAAGCAATCTATATGATCAAAGCCAGATGGACGATTGTTTATCGCTATTATGGTTTTAAAGAAAAGTGCTATTATATAATTAAGCTTGTGTATACGCCTTTTTTTCAATTAATATATGCGGTTAGAAAAATTATTTCTTAAAGTCAGTATCCTATTTACTGTATATTTATCCTCCATCTTATTTCTGGCTGTTTTTGGCTATTTTGCCAAACTTCCCGTAGTCGTGTTAACAGTACTCTTTTTAGTTGTTTGCCTTTATTTTGCGATTGATATTATTAAGCGAGCTGAGAAGGGAAGAATTAATTCAATCGCCATTGTTTCATTTGTCATTATTGCCGTATTTTGTTTTGTTATCGGATATTTTCACCATGATTTGCCGACAGGGAGGGATGATTTTAGTTATATATATGCGGCTGATCGATTATCGGTATCAGGTTCACTGGAATGGAATGATTATTTCACGCGCCCGGTTCATGGGGTAAGAAATTTGGGAGGGGATACATTCACTTCACAATTTTTACCGTCTTATACAACTTACCTTGCAGTGTACAATTTGTTCGGCGGATTGGAAGCATTAATGTGGGCAAACGTTTTATTGTTTCTGCTAACGTTGGGAGTATTTTATTTTTTGATAAAAAATCTGGCGGGCAGAAAAGCATCTTTAATCGGAATAATACTGATGTTATCGTCCTATGTATTTTTCTGGTTTCCCAAACGGACTAACTCCGAAAACATTTCTATGTTTCTAATCTGGCTTGGTATATGGCTAATGATCTTGGCATTAAAGAACAAAAAAACCGGATACCTTTTGCTTGGCCTGATTCCATATTCTCTACTGCTTTTAACCAGACCGGAGGGGGTGATATTTTTTGCAGTTTACTGCACTGTTACCTTATTCCTGATATTTAGCAAGTATAACAATATGATATTTAGGGATAGGTTAACAAACATTGCTGGATTATTCAGCACTATTTTTAATCTGATAATCTTCTATTTTTATATTTCCAGATATGAAGCTAACTACATACTAACTCAGGCCATTGATGTTTTTGAGGGATTTGATTTTGTATATAAAAACATTAGTATCCTATTATTGTTTATACTGATGTTAGTAGTATTGATAGCATCGGCAATTAAGCTCAGAAAGAAAATTGATTTTCAGCGGTTGATATTTTGGACTACAATCGTCCTGATTGTAATTTTTGAAGCAGTCTTTTTATATTCGGTCAGCGTCGGGGATTTGAAGTGGATAGTTTATCGTACGCAATACGTCCTAGAAAATTTTGTGTTTTATTTTTATTTTCTTTATATTTTTATAATATTACTTGGACTAAAAAAGAAAGTATTTACACAAAATGAGTTTTTAATGACCGTGATTTTGCTTCCCGCCTTTTTCTTCATAATTGAACCGAATATCGCACTGGACCAGCCGTGGTTTATGAGAAGATTTTTTCCGACATTAATACCTCTTTTTATCATACTGTCAGCAGTTGCATTATCACGATTAAGTCTCACTGGCAGAAAATTGAAATACGTTGTTTTTTCTTTGGTGCTTATCGGTATAGTTACGACCAGATCAATTTTCTTCTTTGTGGAAAATGACGGAATTTTAAGTCAGGTAGAATCTTTTAATAAAATATTTCCAAAAGAATCACTGGTGGTAATGAATCCCGGATGGGATTGGCAAAAAATAGCAGTGATCCAGCACTATTTTTATGATATTGATGCTTTGCCGAATATTGATTTATATCGGGTTGAAGAATTCAAAAAGGATTTACCTGAATTGCTATCACAATACCCGAATTGGGAGCAGAGTGATGCAGATTTGATTTCAATAATGAACTGGGACGATGACCGGGCGGAGCAGGAATTTATCCAGCTACTTGGTAATTATAAAGAGGTGTATATTGTAACAGATGAACCAAATTCAAACTTTTTTAAAGGGTTCAGGGATGATAATCTGGAATATGTGGATACATATACATTCAAATATGATGAACTAAATATGGAATCAAATTTGACCGGGTATATTCAGCAGACAGAAATAATTGATATAAAAAAAGTGCGCAGCATGCAAAACAATATTCCTCCAAATACAATAAATTCCATAGAAACTGAGTTATACGTATACAAGGTTAAGGATATTAAGTCATACATCCCACTACAATACGTTTTTGAGATAACTGATGGTTTAGATAAAGGATATAATTATATTGTATTAAAACCAGCAGATCTCGCGGCATACAAAAAAGAACTACAAAGCGTTGTAAGAAATATAGGACTTGGACTGGATTAATTTAGGACTGGCTAACGGATAAATCGGATATATTTTTTTTCAATATCACGGTTTTTATATACTTTTCCGAAAAAGTACATTTCTTTTAGTATAAGAAATATTGTATAAAAAATTACCAGCAATATTGATAGGGGATACATTTCCCATGTTGTGTAGCTAAAAATCAGCAAATCGGCAATTACCGTCAGCGTAATGATATTCATTGATGTCGGATACTCTGAGATATCCTTTGCTATTGCTTCAATAATATTTGAAAGTGATTTTTTCCTAGCCGGCATGTCCGGTAATGATTGGGTATTCTGTTCTCCAATATGCAATTCCTCATCCTGTGCCATGTTCTCAAATTGATATTTAGGATTGTCCCGTCTTTCCAACATATAAAATAATGTGGAAAGCATTCCTTTTTTTACCGGATCACCTGAGACAATTACCAAAACAAGTCCGACGTAAAGTATCCAAATTTCATTCACTAGATTATATGAGAATATTACCAAACCGAGAAAAATAAATGGTATGACAATTGAGTGGTTAAGAGAGTCCAGGAATATACCGTTTACCGATGATTTCTTCCGGTACCGCGCGATTTCCCCATCCACACAATCAAATACATAACCCAATTGAATCAAAAGCAGTGCCAAAAGTGACCATTGATATCCGCCAAAAGCAAGCAGTACCGCGCCGGCAATTCCCAGCACCATCTGGATCAATGTTGCCTGATTAGCGGTCAGGGGAGTGTGTAATAATATCCAGGTAAAATAAATAGAAATCTTTCTGATGATGTATTTTGCATACCAAACTGTTTCTTTTTTGGGATCGGGTTGTATAGTTGCCTTTAATTCCTTAATTGATGGTAGTTTCTCCATGCTAAATTTCTCCATTATTAGTATTGGATTCATTAATATATTTCTGGACTTCAAGTAGATCCTGTTCAAAATCAATTTCTTTGCAGTAATAATTGCCGATATTGACAGCCTTAAGGTCTAATTTTCCAGATAAGGTAAGATTCTCCAAAGCCTTTTCAAAATAATCCTTTTGTCCGACGTTGCGCAGTTCACTGACAAAATTATGCAGATCTTTTTGTTTGATTAAATTTATTCCAACTGCTTCACCAATTCCATCCGTTACTTCCTTTGACAGCTCTTTAATAAATCCTTGATCATTTTGTTTATATTTAATTTCTTCATCACCACATTTCTTAGTATCCACTAAGCAGGCAGATGTATCTGAATTTACCAGCAGATCTAAAATTGCCGAATCAAAATACACATCACCGTTCAACCAGATGACGTCATCATTTATTTTTTCAAGGGCGGTCAGCAAACTTTTAGCGGTGTTGGTATGGGCATATGCATCATTATAAACAAATATCCCTTCTGGATGCGCTTCCATGATTATTTCTTTTTTGTATCCCACCACGATAAAAATATTATCCAACCCTTCAACTTTAGACAGTTTGGCTATCTGGGAATCTAAAATCGTTTTTTCGTTTTTTAAACTCGTCAGTGGCTTCGGTATTAACGTGCCAAATCTGGTTCCCATTCCTGCCGCCAAAATTACCGCTTTCATTATTTTATATTTATTATTTAAATATTATATCCCTTATTGCTTCAACTTTGATATTCTTTTTCACAATCAATGCGTGAAGAAATTTCAGCAGTGGGTAGTCATTTAGGGGAACAATCTTATTCAGAATTGAAATTGTGTTAATTCCTTCAACAGTTTTCCCCATTTTTTTCATGCGTAGGATTGCTTTGTCGGGCGTTATCCCTTTGCCTAATAGTATACCAAATTCCCTGTTTCTAGTAGACCCCGTACAACTCATCCAAAGATCGTTGCTCCAAGCCTGACTTTTCATGCTAAATGTGGCTTTTTTGCCCCCTAAATGGCCCGTAACGATGTTTTCCAGCTCATCTGCGATAACTGTAATAATATGCGTTTCCGAACCGTAAGAGAAGCCCATTCCTTTGATTATTCCGGCTAGGATTGAAACTACATTTTTAAAGGCCGAAGCATATTCAACGCCTGAAAGATCGGTACTGGGGTATACGCGGAGGTTTGTTGATTCAAATATTTTTACCAGCTTGTTTAATGTCTTTTGATCACTGGAGGCCATCGTGGCGCCAAGCGGTTCGTGGCGGAATAAATCCGCCGCAATGGTTCCGCCGGCAAACAGGGCGTATTTATAATTTTTACCCTTTAATTCTTGCTTAATGATTTCCGAGAGCCTGCTGCCTGTTTGATAATCAAGTGCTTTTGATGTGTTTACAATAATGATATTGTCTGGCAGAAATAGCCTAATTTTTTTAATTACTTCTCTGGTGGCATAAGACGGGGCGGCAAGAATAAGTATGTCACAATCGCTCAATAATTCTTTGATGCTGTTTGCAAAAATTACATCCTTTGAAACTTTATATTCCTGATATAGCGTAAGATGCGTGCGCTCTCTTTTTAAATTTTCAATTAATTTTTTGTTTCGGTCAAACCCATAAATTAATAAGTCAGTTCTCTTTCTGTCAAAATGTTTTAAAAACGCATAGCCGAAGTTTCCCAAGCCGTAAATCGCAATCTTTATTTTTTTAGTGTCATTACTCATTAGAGGTAGTTTGTTTATTTGAAGATTTATCCAGAAACGGAAGTATTTCTTTAATTAGTTTAATATCATAAGGCTCTAAAAATCGGATAAAATATAGTGCCAATAAATATGCTGATGTACTAATAATTGAATTAAAGACCACGTTCACTTTATCGGAAAGCTCAAAAAATATTATTGCCATTAATGATCCGCAAATAAGGGTCGGTAGCAGGTATTTTAAACTCTTGAGGATACCATGCTGAAAATATCTTTCAATATAAACATAAAACAGTATCCCGAGCACTAATTCGGATATTAGCGTGGCGATAGCGGATCCCGTGTAACTGTATAACGGAATTAGAAACAGGTTAAGCACAATATTCAGCCCGGCTGTAATTCCTTCTATTCCGGCTCGCACCTTTTGTTTATTGATTGCTGTAATTGATTCTGATGAACCGTAGGTAAAGAAACGGATAATAATGATGACGCCCATTATTTGCATCACGATTGTGGCCGGAAGATATTCCGCGCCATAAACAATTTTAATAATTTGTTCTGCACCCAGCCACAGTATAACAGTAATAGGAACAGCGATTGCCAGCAGAAATTTTTGTATCGTGTGGGTGATTCTGATCAGTTTTTCTTTATTGTTCAAACTGAACTTATATATTTGCGGTAGGGCAACTTGGAATATAATCTGCGGTATCATGTAAAATGCCACGACTAGTCTATACGCGGCGGAATATAGTCCGACCTCAACTTCAGATTTCATAATTGAAAGCATTACGGCATCAATCTGAAAATATACAATAAAAAAAACAGAAGAAATACAAAAGATCCATGAGCGTTTTAATAGGGAAGGAATCTCGCGTAACCTAACAATTGGACGCACATATTTAAACACAAATATCAGATAGAATAAAAATAACAGCGCGGAAACAAAGAGCTGAATGTACGCAACTAATTTAACTTCGGGCTTATAGAATATGGCCGCCAGTACAAGCAGAAAAAATAATATGGAATAAATAATCTGTTGCCAGCTGATCAGGCTGAATTTTGTTAACGCCTGCAAAGTTGACTGATAAATTTTTCTGCTTTCAAACAGCAGTTCTGCGATAGCTAATATGATAAAAAGCTCAACAATTACTCCCGAGTAACCGATTAATTTCACAATTATGGTCATCAGGCCGAATAAGACCAACGAAAGCACGAGCTCAATGATTAATCCGTTCCCCAATAAAGTTCCTAATTTTTCCTTATCCCTTGATCCTTCCAGTAGGCTTAATCTGGAAACACCAAGGTCGTTGAATACCATAAATAAATTAACAAAAGCGATTACGGTAGCGTATTGACCGAATTGTTCTAGACCTAGGTATCTTGCCAGGAGTATTCCGATCAGGGCACTCATTACCCGGAAGAAAATACGCGAAAAAAGCATAAATAAAGTTGATGAAAATGCCTTTCTAATTGTCATGATTTCAGACTATGTTGGTAAAATGACAGTTTAATTCAGATGCAAGTATATCAGAAAATTGACCTCATGAAAAGATATAATTAATTGGTAATAAACCCAAAATAGGCATATATAATTATTTAGTAAAATATAAAAAATTATGTTTGACCAATGAGTAAATTGCTCATATAATTAGAGTAATTTATGATCTATAAGAAATGTCTAACTATTTTGCTTTGGGTGATTAAAATAGCTGCTTTAGGTGCATCCGTGATGCTTTTTGTAATGGTTTTTAACCGATATTTTGTACCACTTGGTAAGTTGGAAGTTGCTTATGATTTTACAGAAGGTTCGGATTACATTTCCAAATTGGAACCTTGGCAGAGACTATTACCCCCCGAAGAATCAAATGGGGATTGGTCACAGGCCATGAAAGATGATCTGGTGTATTTTGATGTTAAAATTCCCCGGTGGTTTCAGTCTGTTTCGGCTGAGATAACATTTCAAAACAATGCCGTACCGATTTTGGAAATCGGGGCGCGAGCCGATTTGGCGGGTAATTATCTTTCAGCGCCGTTGCAGAATAAATTGATTGATTCATTGGAATGGAGTAAGAGTTTGCTTAGTGAGACAACTCTCTATCAAAGAAACAATAAATACTCGGATGTAACAAGCTTCGTGCAGCAACCACCGAATAAGGAGATTATCGGAGAATATTTTTATGACCTTAAGTTAGACAAAATAATTTCCGGTTATAAAAAATCCCAGAAGGAAACAATTATAGACAGAAGCCTTCGGGGAAAGCATACGCTGTATACGTATCTGAAAGATGAGGAATTGAATTTTAGTTTTGATAAGTTTGATTTGAATTGGTATGCCGGACCGGATGATCTTAAAATTGAAGTGTACAGGCAAAATAACGGGGAAAAAATTTATAGCGCAAGCTTGGAGGATGACGGGGATGTCGGGATTACCGGTATTTATCAGCCTGTTCAGAATCTGTCTGTCAAAATTCCGAATTTAGAAGAGGGTGTTTATCGTATTGAAATAGGTGCAAACGAAGATACAGTTGTTAACAAAATATCTACAAGACAAAGTTTGATCGTTTTTGCCAGATCAATTTTCCTGATTGATAATGAAGAATATTATAAAAACATAACTCCGGGCAGTAGACCCACTAAACTTTTTACAGCTTCTTCCACTGTAGCCTTTAAGACTTCTCATCCTGCCGGATTGCAGAAGGTTATAGCCGACAATCAGTCTGTTAATATTGATGTGGTGAATAGGGATTTTAAATTTCAAAATAATTCCGGATTAATGCAAATCAGCATACCCAGTAACGATTTAACTTTAAACTTCAGCGGATTCGTGGCATTTGCGTCAAGTCAGTATTTTAACCCTTTCCCTGAAAACATTGTAGGTATTAATAGTAATACGGATGTTGAATCTTTGGATTATGTAATTACGAAATATCTGACGCCCAGGAGTGCGGGGGATTGGCTTGTCAATTCAGCAACGTTTGATTTAAATAAATTGTATAAGGACAAAAACGATAATATCAGGTTAAGGATCAGCGCGCCTTTGTTAAGCGGTACGGGCGGAGTAGTAAAAATAAGCGAGATAAGAATCAGCTATGAGAAACCTCCCTTAACCTTACAGAATCTACCAAATAAAATTAAATCATATTTAAATGAATTATTCACCAGGAATTAGATGAATCTGCAATGGATTAAAGAAACCAAAATATTCATCGGTAAAGCAAGCTGGTTTGTGTTTGTAGTATCCTTGATTGATTATATTATTTTGTTTACTTTTAATTCTATAGCCAACAACTTCCTTAACGCATTTTTTGACATCAAAAGTATAATGGTAGTTGTTGTTGTCTCAGGGTTACTTTGTGTTTTGTCCAGGGAATAACTGATTTTGTAATCATAAAACACCATTTAAGGTGTTTTTGTGTTTTTGAATATTAACAACATCTATTATTGGTTTGCATATATTTTCATATTGCTTATCCAGATAGGGCAATTTTGTTCATTGTTTTCTGTGTGCAAGATTCCGATTGTCAGTTGGTTAATACCTTTTTGTAGCAGATCTTTGGATGTTGTGGTAATTTGTTTAAAATCCGAACCTCCAATAGTGAATGAGTTATTTAACTCGCCGTTTATCATTATCGTGCCCGAATTGCCTTCTTCCGTGCATGTTCTGGCGTCAAAAGACAGATCAATATACATCTCTTCAGAAGCATAAAGATATATATTCGCTTCATCATTAATTTTCCTTCTTTTATTTGTGCCAAGTTTATTTTCCAGAATATCCCAACCACTGCTGATGACAAATGGCACGCTGTCATTACTGCCAATTTCATTTATTTTATAAATAATGTAATCATGTCCATCTATTTTTTGTACTGATGGAATTATTTCTTCAAGATAATTTGACAGCTCTTCCCCCACATCGGTATTAATGATGTTCTTATCAAGATAGATGTATCCGATCTCTTTGTCTTTTAGTATTTTGGCAACATTGTCTTTATAGTAATTGATTTCACGAATGTCGCGGAAGGACAATAATTTTTTATCACCGTAGGGTAAATGAAACAGCTCATTGATCAGTGGTAGGGTATCAAGCAATTTCTGATTGCCACTACGATCTAGCTCAATGAAGTCCCGCAGTGAAATTACTGGATGGTTATTTATTTTTTGTATATTACTGCCATCTTCATTTATGGAGTCTGACTGGATAGGGGGATTCAGCATTAAAACAGCTTGAGTGTCACTATTGTCAAGATAGTTGAAATCAGAATGCATTTCTACCTTTTCAGTGATGGTTTTGTAATGTATATTTTTGAAATACACCCGTGGATCTTTACCTGGTTTGTTGATATTTAATACTTTGATGTATATAGTACTTTCGCCTGAAGGAATGTTTTGTAGTTTAATATTGGTTGTGGTGCTATTTTCATAAGCAAAATGCTTCCCGATTATTTGGTTGTTATAATAAAATTCCACTACGTTGTACTCGTCATTATAGGAATTAATTTCCAGATCAATCAGTAGATTTGCATCATAAGCATTTAAATTAAATATCTTTAACTCAGCTTCATTAGTAATTTTTCTGTTGCGATCTTTAGTGTTAAAATCTTCCCATCCGTTACCAATGGCAATATATGCGGAATCTGGCTTTATTTCCTGTTTTATTTTGTATGCGTAAATATAACTATCTTGATATCTTTCTTCAATTAAAAAGTTGTTTTCAATAAATGCCTGAAGACTGTTAAAATTTTCCGGCTCAATATAATCCAAGCCTGTTCCGATAAATTCTTTTTGAATTACTAAATAGGGGATATGGTAATAAGTAAATATGCTATTGGCCAGCTGTTTATAATCATGGTTGATAATATCCCTTGGAATTTCATTGCCACTTGGAAGGTTATATAGTATTTCCGATAGCACGGGTGTATTGGCTTGAAAATCCCAGTTTCCTTCTATTTTTCTTGCAGGATCCAGGCCTGATATACGTTCTTTCTGATATATTGATGAATAGTATCGTGTTTTAGCGTCCGCCAGATAATTCGTAGAAGCGGGTAAGTCTACAACGCCAAAATCGCCGTTTTCAGCCTTAAGTTGGTCATAGAAAGGAGAATAGTTAAGAGAGGAGGTTGGTATCGGGATAGCCAAAAATTCTACCGAAAGCATCAAGATTACAAGGGTGGCAAGCGCAAACTGTAGTTTATACTTTTGGACTATTTTATTGCTGAATAAATATTGCATCCCGAACGCTATGGCAATTGAAAAGCAAAGCAGGGCGATTACCCAAAACCTTCCGACGGACCGGATGTTTTCAAAGAATGGAACGTACTTATAAATCAGCAAATAGGGGAGGGGAATTTTTGGTTCAATAGTTCCCGCAAAATGAAGAAATGGTCCAAGGGAAAGGATAAAAAAACCAATAGCAGACACTGACCAAAAAAGAATTTCTTTAACCTTATTTCTTTTATAAAGGATTAAAGCAAAGATAAATAGAGCTATAGCCGTGAAGCCTATGTAGTTTGAATTTTCCGCCGGATTTCCGGTAAACAGATCTCTTAAGGGTTTAAAAAAATCGGAAAAAACAGTGCTAAATATAGGTGGAGTAATAATTGAAAGCGCGTCTGATGAGTATCTGATTGTCTGTTCAATGCCGGGATTCAAATAGTTTTCGTTTGAGGTTGAAATATTGATCAGCGGAATATAATACCAAAGTAGAACAGATATTCCGATAATTATTCCAAGCATAGTATATCTTCGGAATAACATATTTTTTACCACTTTGCGGTTGGCATTAAGATAAAAAATCAGAAAGGGTGTTAAGAATATGAAAAAGAATACAGCAAAATGTGGTTCTCCCTTAATCAGCAAAATAAAAAACAATCCTGATAGCAGAAGATATTTCAAAGAAGGTTTTTTTATAAACTTCATGATATATAAAACGGTGAAGGGGATCCATTCAATATGTATCGCTCCTCTGAAACCGCTCCAAGCAAAATGAGCCGGGCTGAAAGTATAAATAAAACCTGCGATGAATGCGGAAATTTGTGACTGTACTCCAGTGAGCTTCAGTTGAGATAAAATATACTTTGTCAGCAAATATACCCCGAATCCTGATGCAACAAAAGAAAAAAACCAAAATAGATTATATCCTAAAGGTTCGCCAAATAAAAACATGAAGTATGTGTGAATCGTTACAGGATCCAAATTGATATTGCTAATTGTGTCCCAAATTCCATTTAAATACCCCAGTTCTTTTAACCTGCCAAAATTTTTTATTATTTCAGCTAAACTCTGGAATACGTCACCGCCATCACCGATAATTCTATTCTTGAAATTCAGTATAAGAGGGAATGTCAGAAGTAAAGAAAATATGGAATACAAAAAAACAATAAAGATATTTTGTATATATATTGATTTATTTCTCTCGGGTTTTCGGTCTTTGTTCACAATATAATATGCTAATTAAACGTAACTGAATATTAGCAGTAAAACATCAGTAATTCAAGTTTTGTACATACGTTCGTAATATGATATATTTGGGTGGAAAGTAGGCTGTCTTAATCAGTGAAAATGCATTTGTGAACGTAAATTTTCTTAAACTACAAAATAAAGTTTTGATTCGGCGCAAATATCACAGGTTGCATAGATTTGCATATCTCATGTCTTTTTTAGGAATTGTTGGTACTGCCATAATTCTTTTTTTACAGCTTCCTATAATGCAGAAGTTTGCATGGTCGCTAAATGCGGATGTATTTATGTTTTTGTTTATTTTGCTGGATTTTATAATTGTGTTTGGTACATTATCAAATAGAAAGTTCGTTCGGAACAATTCCTGGATTTGTTTGTTTCTTTTTCTTATATTGTTAAATTCAATTTGGGAAATTGCAGGGCGGACATATGAAGGTGTTTATCAGTTTAATATTTGGCAGAATTATTTGATTTTGTTTGCTGGATTGCTTTTTTTGGAGCCGGTGAAGAATTATATTAGGAATGTATATAATGAGCCAATCAGTATTGGTATTGATTTTAATAAAGCAAAGGAAGATGAAGAAAAGTCAGAGGGGAAAAGAATTGAACAATTCAGTAAAAAACATAAAGTACTAAATTCGGTTCCATTAGTGAATAAATTAGTAAAATGGTTTTATAAGCAGGGCAAAGTTTACAGTATTGGATTGATATCTATTTTCATTTTAGGATTATTGATTCGGCTAATACTTGCAGTAAAGGGAGGAATTGATTTTGATGAGGGGATTCATATTTATGATGCAAAAATGGTTTTTGATGGACTGTTACCGTTCCGGGATTATTTTACCAGGGAACCATATTATATATATTTACTAGCGATTTTTGTTAAAATATTTGGTGCAAATTTACTGACATCTCGTTTATTATCTGTTATTTTTTCCAGTCTCACGATTTTTGTTATTTATACCATCGGGAAAAGTATTTCCTCCAGAAAGGTTGGGTTGCTTTCTGCTAGTTTTTTTGCAGTTTCACCTTTTGTAATCTATAACACTTATTTGGGGAATCTATATGGAGTGTATCCGTTTGTGTTATCCATACTAGTTTTATCTACACTAAATATTCTGAAAAATAAAGGCAATTCAAATATAGTGTTGGCCGGAATTATTGCCGGTCTGGCCGCGCATTTTTATCGGATAACTATTTTCTATTTTCCGATTGTTGGATTTATGTTTGGACTAAGATATGCAAGTGATTTTGGTTTAAAAAAATTGCTTAAATACTATATTTTTCTATCAATTCCATTTTTCTTTCCAATAATATTTTTTTCCTACTATGCCGGGTACAAAAACTTTGAAATTATATATGGAACAAACGAGCTTCTGATAGGTTATGTATTTATATTTATTGGATACTTGGTAGGAGTAATAAAGGTTAAATGGTTTTCAAGCAAAAAATCCAACATATTCTTGGCCGCTATTACACCTCTAGCTATAGTTGGATTATATATTGTTTCTATGTATAAATTTGGAGCAGGATTTGAGAATAAGATTAAAATTTTATTTGATTCACTTATAAAAAATTATCATTACATATTTTTAATTCTGTTTGCCATAATGGTATACATTAAGAATATGTTTTCAAATAAGTTATATTTGTATAAAATCCTAATAGCTCTGTCTGTCTTTATTATGGTTTTGATTGCATATCTTGGGTATGTTTCTCCGGAGGGGCTTCAACTTTGGGGTGTCAGTATATTGACATTTGATTTCAAATATTTATTTTTTATATTGATAATATGTTCTCTTTCAGCGCTGCTATTCTTACTATCAAAATTCAATTTCAATAAAATAAAATTCCCCAACGAAATGGGAACTTTGTTACTAATTTTCTTTGCGCCGATACCTTTCTTTATTGTCAGTGCCCAGTGGTTTGCCGGCTACTTTTTACCATTTACTGTTGTAGGCAGCATTATCGCAATTATTGGCATAATTATTTTATCCAGAATTTATAAATTTCTGAATTTAATTGCAAAATTATTTCTTATTATTATCATATTAGGCACGTGGTATTTCTCCGTATCAATTTATGTAAATAGTCCAATCCGCCAGCGATCACTTTGGAGTCAAAAATCGTACATTGAAATAGGAGAATATATTCGGGAGAACACAAGTGAAAACGAAGAGGTATTTACGAATGCACTGGTATATGTTGTTCCCAACAATCGCAGGTCAGTAATGGATCTATCACGAATTTCACTATACGCAATCAGTCCGGTTGATATGCCGGATTATATCGGTACGGCAAAGAATCTGGTTCCTTCCGGTGAATTGGCTACCTATGTGAAGAATAACGTAAATATTATTCTCATGGACAGTCGGACAAAGGTAATATTCAAAACTAATTCTGATTTCGCAGATATTTTGGACGGATATCACATAGATAAAAGCTGGCCGGAATATGAAATTTCCGCCTGGAAAAAAAATATCAAATGATATGACAAATTATGTTTTCTTGTTTTTTAAAAAAGATATGATTTGAGCTTTCTCAAATGTAGCGTTCAGATAAATGTTGTTCAGCCTGAACAGTTTTCCGAAAAACATGGCAATAATGTCTTTTAGAATAATCAGTTTGAGGAAGTCTGGGTTGCTCCACAGATTATTCAGTTCTGGATGGAGATTAAGTAATATATTTTTGTTTCTTCCCGCCGACTCCTGCCTTTTAATATAGCTATCAATATCAGCATAAAAATGGTCATGGTATACTACTGCTTTTTGATTGTAGTGTATTTTGTAGCCTAATTTTTCCAGCCGGTAACCAAGCTCAATATCCTCCAGATTACAGCCGGGAAAGCCCTCGTGAAATTTCTCCTGCTTTAAAATATCCGCTGGAACAGAGATGTTTGATGTGTAAAATCTCCGATATCCGACATCTGTGATATTTTTTATTCTGAAATCAAACTGGGGTCCGGTCGGAGAAATAAATCTCATCAGGCTGTTCAGTTTTAAATTCTTGTACCAGTCAACAAAGCCCAGGACACTTATCTCTGCGCCGGCATTTTTATGACTTCGCAGATGTTCGGACAGCAAATCAGCATCTGCATATGTATCATCGCCCAGGAATATTATATACTGACCAATGGCATTATCTATCCCCATATTACGTGCGGCTGCGGCACCTTTGTTGTTTTGGATCAAATATAATAATTCAAATGAGTAATTATTTTTCAATGAAGCGATGTTTTTATATTCTGGTTGAGTGGATCCGTCATTGATTATAATTACTTCAAATTCTTGTTTGGAGAATGACTGATTTTCCAACGACTTCAAAACTTTTACAAGTTTTTCAAAACGGTTAAATGTGGGGATTATTATGGAAAAAGTATATTTGGACATTAAATTATTTTTCAATAAAATATATCTTTCTGTAACATTTGCCGGAATTAACTGAAGAGGCAAGTTTTCTAACAAAATCTGATTTTGATCTAGAAATTTTGCTTGAAATTTTATTCAGCAGGGGGAGGCTCTCAAATATAACCAGAAGAAAATGGAATATGACATTTTCGTTTTTTACTACAGAGTATTTATAGCTCCTTTGTTTCAGAATTTCATCAATAAAGTACTCGGACGGATATTCATTGGATAAATGTTCGGTCAGCCATAACGGCGCCTTTCTGCCGAATAGCCGGTAATATTTATTGATACGCTTATCCATTTTTTTTGCCGGTTCGCCACAAGGGAAACCGATCACGGCATATTTGCCGGCGACTCTTAATATTTCATTCACTGATTGTTCCCGTGCCGACTGGCTGATATGTTCAAATGTATCAAGTGAAAATACCAAATCAATACTAGATGATTCCAGCGGGATCCGGTCGGCGCTTGCCACTATTTGACGCATTTTGGTATTTCTGTTTTCTTTTATTTTTTTACTATAATCATCAAAAGTTGTATCAATACCGATAAAATCAATATCCAAAAACCGTCCGATACCATAACTACCGCTGCCTATTTCACACACTGAATCCAGTTTATTGTCGGTTATATATTTGATTATAGGAATGTATCTGACTAGCTGGTTTAACATATATAAGGAAGATATTATTTTTTAATTGCTACAGCCCAAATGTTATTAGCGAATATTTCTCTCAAAAAGGGAAATAACGATGGGGTAAGAAGTAAATATCGAAATATCCCAATGGGGCTTTTGAGTAAGAAAAGGTCACTGAGATATGCTTTTTTAATGACAAAATTAGCACGAACTAAGTTAGATTTTACTGATGCTAACGTTTGCTCGTTTACATGCATGATTTTGTCATAAGGTATGCGCGGATCATCATCATACCTAATTTTTCTTTTTAAGAATGGTTCAAATAATACTTTACTCAAAATATGATAAATGTGTTTTGTGTAATACTTGTAGCCGATTTCAAAATATTTTTTATTAGGATATGTGTGTACAACTATTCTGCCACCCGGCTTTAATACGCGGAAGATTTCGTTCAAAGCCTGATCAACTTCTTCCTGGTACAAATGTTCAATAACATCAAGGAAATATACCATATCAAAGGTGTTATCAGAGAAGGGGAGTATTTTAGACGTTTGATGTGCAATTTTGATCCTATTTTGGATTTCTATATTGCACGCTGAGCGTGCTTCTTCGGCTAGTGAAATTGCATCTGAAGCATAGTCGATCCCCCAAATATATGCTCCGTGTTGAGCTGATTGAACCAGCATTTCTCCCCGACCGCAGCCATAGTCCAATATCTTTTCTCCAGGTTTGATTTCAGCCAGTTTCACGGACTTTTGCAGACGTTTATCAACCTTTTTTCCTTTATATGTTTCCCATATTCCCGCACTTCCGCATCCTTCATCGGTTGTAAAATATTGTTTATCGTATTCCTTCTGGTCTACTTGTTTCATAATTTGTTGGTTTTAGTTTAAATATTATTAGTAAAATTATTGCTGATAAAAACATGCTTGTGAGTGCACTATATGCAGCACCTATTGAACCATATCGCGGGATTAGCCACAAATTGCTGCCAATGTTTATTACTACATTAAAGCATGTTACATACAAGGCGGTTCTTTGTCTATTGGTGGACGAAAGGAGCACTCCTAAGAAATTTGTTAAAAATGCAAATGGAAGAACAAAACCAAGAACTTGCAACGATGAAGATCCCGGTAAATATTCTTTACCGTATACAATTGAAATAAGCCATTCCGCGCTAAAATAAATCCCGATAGCCATTGCAATACCAGTAGCAAATTGAATAAGTAGCCAGATATTTATTTTCCGTTTTAGAAGATGCAATTCTTTATGTTGTCTAGATAGTACTGGGTAAATTGAGGCATTAGCTAAACTAGGAAATAGCATTGAAATAAAGAGGAAATTATATGCTGCGCTATACCATCCGGTTTCCACATCTCCTTTTATCCAGGAAACCATAACTGTATCAATATTAAAATATGCGGTGACAAAAATTCCGGATAGTGCAAAGGGCCATCCTTCCTTAACTAAAAACAAAAAAGTTTGCTTATCAAATTTGAAATTAAATTTAGTAAAAAATTTCTTGATCCAGCGGATTGACATTAGGAATGTTACCGCTGAAGCAAAAACAAAACCAAAAATCAACACGGTCATATCCTTGATGTAGATACTTGCAAATATTACGTATAAAACCAGAATGATACTTTCTATCAGCTTCAGCAGTGTTTCAAACTTCATTTTTTCAAATGCGCGGTAGATTGATTTAGAAAATGTGTTATAGGAATTAAAAACGACATATAATGACAAGACATAAACTAGCAAATTTACTTCAGCCGGTTTGTTAGTAAAGATTGTTGAAATAAAGATGAGTATGATAGTCAGAATGCTCAGAAAAATTTTTAAAATAAAGCTGTTGCCGATCAGTTTATCCGCACTGTCTTTATCTCGGGCAACTTCACGAATTATCAAGTTATTTATGCCAAAATCAGCAATCACCGAAAAAATTATTACGAATGATATCGCGTAGTTGAATTGCCCGAATAAATCTGTGCCGAATGATCTTGCAATAATTATTGTAACCAGAAAAAAGACACCTTTATTCAGCAATTCCGCGACAACCAGCCAGCTGGCATTTTTAAAAATACTTTTTAGCATATCTATTTATATATCATATCTTTCATCGATACTGGAAAACGCTTGAACCATGTTGCTACTGTTTTTAAATCCGTTGTTTTGTTTTTTTGAATGAGTGATCTTTTTTTAAGCATATTGTGCATATATCTAATAACGCTGCCCCATCCTTGCAAAGTTATTTTTATTGGCAAAAGTGGGCTGGTGTTTTTTGATAATTCATGAGAAGGACCTTTCTTGATTCTAATACTGTTAAATAGTAGTAGATATCGGTATGGTGTGAGTAGGACAGCTCTCCAAAAATATTTTGCCGGCAAATCCTTAATAATAATAAAAAATCTGTTTCTGTTTATATAGTATGATTTAAATGGAGAAAATGATTTTGACGTTGCCGAATGAATATGATGGACAATAGCATTTGGACAAGCAAACGAAATCCAACCTTTTAGCCTTAATCGCCAGTCTAAATCAAAATCTTCATAGTAAGCAAAAAATATTTTATCAAAAACCTCGTCTTCAATCATTGCATCTTCTAACGCTTCTTTTCTAAAAAGAGCAGCACCGGCGCATACTCCAAAAATTTCTTCTTCTTCATCATATTGATGATTGTCAATTTCTTTAGAACCTCTTCCTAAACCACCGCCGTCAATTCCCACTGTAACACCAATACTATCAATTAGATTATTTTGATGATAATAAATCATCTTAGGTGCAATTGACCCGATTTGTTTATTTGATTCTGCAAGCCGGACAAGATTGGCCAAAAATTTATTATCTGCCTTTGTGTCATTGTTTAGAGTTACTACATATTTAATTTCAGCGTCTTTAAATATTTCGCGTAATGCTATGTTATTACCTTCAGCAAAACCGACATTTTTATTCAATTGAATAATTTTTGTATCGGGAAAACTGGATTTAATGAATGCTACCGAATCATCTTCTGAACCATTATCAACAAAATACACATCAAAATTTCTAAAAGTTTGATTCTGAATAGCAGTGAAACAATCTTTCAAATAAGAATAACCATTCCAGTTAACTATAATTATAGCAACTTTATCTATCATTTTTTCGAGCTATTACAATTATCTCACCAAAGTATGGATAGAGTTTAGCCGGTATTAAATTAACTAAAAAATCCATTATCTTCCATAATATGTTGAATTTTGAAAAGAAACCTGAAAATATAATTGAATTGTATGTTTTGATATTTTCAATTTGAAAACCATTATCCCTTAATTTATTACTGAGATATTTTGGATCGTAGTATCTCAAATGTCCTTCATGGTATTTTTTTGTAATCAGCTCAGAAAACCAACCAGAGAAGGGGACTTCTATAATTATTTTTGTATTATCACTTGATGCTTGATGAACACTCTTAATTAACTTATCAGGATTAAAGGCATGTTCCAACACATCTAACATAACTATTGTATCAATTTCGCCGACATCAGGAATATTTTTTCCATCAAAGAGTAGAAAACTTAATTTATTATTATTGTTTGATTTGTTATTCTCGTCTATTACAGTCTTAGAAATATCAATACCTACGCCATTATTAATTTTGTGTATAATCTTTTTTAAAAATAATCCTTTTGAACAACCAATATCAAGGACTTTATTTTTTGAAGAAAAATTATAAAGAGTTTCAACTCTTTTTATTTTAATGTCCATTTTTTTTTCCTGATCCGTGCTGTGTTGCCTAATAGATGAATTATTGTAAAAATTTATCAGTTTACTTTCCACTTCAGAGTTGAATGTGTATTCAAAATATTTTTTCATTTTTTTATATTAAAGCTAAATGTTCTTTTGCGATTATCGTAGGGGAATAATTTTCCAATAATTTATTGTTATATTCAATAAATGAACTGATTAATTTTTTATTGTGAATGATTGTATTTATTGCATTTGCGAGCAAAGTCTCATTTTCCGGATCAACAAGCAAACCATTTTTCATGTTCTCAATAATGTCGGTCTGCCCACCATAATTTGTTGCAACAATGGGCAATCCTGCCTGCATCGCTTCTAAAATTACAATACCAAGACCCTCATGGATGGAGCTCAGCACGTAAACATCGGCAATGTGCAAATATTGAAATTTATTTATATCATCAAGTGCGCCAAGAAAATGAACCCGTTCCGCCACATTTTCATCATCTGATAGTGACCTTAAATTATCTGATTCAGGACCGTCTCCGATTAGTAATAATTCAATATTATTATCAAGATATTTCAATGACTTGATTAAATAATCAAATCCCTTTCTTTTAACTAACCGACCGACTGAAATCAAATATTTTTTATCGGTATCTAATTTCAAATCATCTCTGTTAAGAGGTATATATTCAGTTATTTCATAAGCAAGCGGTATTACTTTAACTGTGCATTTTGGTTTATATAGTTTAAGTGTATTTGAACTAGTATTATTGGACTGAGCAACCACCGCATCGGCTCGATTTAATATGAATCGTATTATGGATCTGTAGTACCAGCGTCTATGGGGGGAGTTGTTTTTTGAAGGATCGTAAATGTCTCCGCCATGAACTGATAAGATGTTTTTTATGCTAAATAATTTTGAAAGCAGATATCCAACCGGTCCGGTAGGGACTACAAAATGGGTATTGATAAAATCGTATTTGTTTTTCCTGCAAAGTGTAAAGCCTTTTAAAAATCCAAACACAACAAAAGAAAACATTGAGATAAATGATGCGGTTGATAAATATTTTCTGCCAAAAGTTTTAACTCTGTAAAGATTAATGTCGTCAATTTGATCATACTTTTTTAATCCAGAAAATCTAGATGTCACATAATCAACATGATGTCCGTTAGCGATAAATCCTTTAGCAAGTTTGTGGGCGGCAACGCCACCGCCACCGCCCAATGGCGGGAATTCGTAGTTAAGTATCAGAATTCTCATTTCTATCCTTATTCACAATTACTTCTTTGATTGAATAGATTGTGCGCTTGCGATCGTAAAATGTTTTGACTGCAATATCGGCAAGCAGTCCCGATACGAAAAGCTGTATACCGGTTAGCATCAGAAATACGGCAATCAAGGGCCAGATACTGTTTTGGAGTGCTATCTTGCCCATAATCCTGGCTATGGCCAGATAAATCCCGAGCAGTACACCGGCTGTACCTAAAAATGCTCCCATTGTGCCGAAAAGATGCAAAGGACGGCCGGAATACTTGCGCCAGAACCAGACGGAAATCATATCTATCAGTCCTTTTATTACACGCTTCCAGTTGTATTTTGTTTTGCCGGTAGTTCTGGGTCGGTGGTTTACTTTTACTTCACCAATTCTGAAACCCTGCCATTTCAACATTCCCGGGATGAATCTGTGTATCTCACCGTATAGGGTTATATTTTCAAAACACTCACTTCTGAATGCTTTAAGCGTGCAACCGGAATCATGGATCTGGTCATTGATAAAGAATTTTCTTAAGTAATCCGCTCCGCGTGAGACAAATCTTTTGGAGAAATCATCTTTACGGTCAAATCTCCATCCGGAAACAACATCATACCCCTCAGTCATTTTGGCAAGTAGGGTGGGAATATCTTTTGGATCGTTCTGACCGTCACCATCCATGGTAATAAATATCTCGCCTTCAGCATTTTTGAATCCGGCATCCATCGCGGCCGTCTGACCGAAATTTTTCCTGAAATGGATGATTTTGATAGGGGAAAGTGTCTTTAGTTTTTCTAAAGTATGATCAATTGAACCGTCATCAACAAATACTATTTCGTATGGTTCATTTATACTTTCCATTACTGATTTGATTTCAGTGAATAATGGTTGTACAGCGTCCTGTTCATTATAAACAGGGACAATTATGGAATATTTATATTTTTTTTCTGCATTACTCATAGTATTTATTTATAATATTCTTTATACCACTGAATAAAATGATGAATACCTTCTTCAATATTTATTTTAGGTGTAAACCTGAGCATTTTTTTCGCCTTACTGATATCAGCATGCGTTTTTTCTACATCACCGGCTTGCATTGGAAGCATATTTATTTTCGCTTTCAAACCAAGCTCTTTTTCCATTATTCCGATAAAATATTTTAAATCAACAGTATGAGAATTGCCTAAATTAAAAATCTCATATTTATGCGGAAGCTTCAGCGCACTTATCACGCCGTCAATTACATCATCAATATAAGTAAAATCGCGGTGATGCTTGCCGAAGTTATATACGTCAATTTTTTCTCCTGCGATGATTTTTTTTGTGAATTTAAAATATGCCATGTCCGGACGGCCGTATGGCCCATAGGCAGTGAAAAAGCGCAAGCCGGTAACATTTAAACCGTAAAGTTTGTGATATACATGCGCTAATAGCTCACAGGATTTTTTGGTTGCAGCATAAACAGAAATAGGAGAATCTACAAGATCACTTTCTGAGAATGGTATTTTTTTATTGCCTCCATATACAGACGATGATGAAGCAAATACAAAATTACTTATTTTGTAGTCTTTTGCCAGCTCCAATAGATTTAAAGTACCTCGGATATTTACATCTTGGTAAATAAACGGATCTTCAATAGATGCTCTAACGCCTGCACGAGCCGCAAGATGGCAAATTCGGTCAATTTTGTGCTCCTTAAATATTTGTTTTAATCGGTCATAATCTCTGATATCTGTCCGATATATTGGAAACTCAAATTTGCCCAGGAGTTTATTTATCCGGTCTTCTTTTAGTTGTGGATCGTAATAATCGTTGAAATCATCAACACAGATAATGTTTTCACCGTTTTCAATCAACCTTTTGATTGTATGCGAACCAATAAACCCTGCACCACCGGTTACGAGTGTCGTTGTCATTCGGTATCGAAATTAGTTATTTTACTCTGAGATTATACAAATTTTATCAGTTTTTGGCAACTTATTATTGCTTAGCACAAAACAGGGAATTAATGTCTAGCAAATACCTGATTTATCAGCTAAATTATTTTGTATTTTTTCCCAACTTTTTCAAACGCGGAAATTGCCTGATCAAGATCACTTTTTGAGTGCGCAGCGGATATTTGTACTCTGATTCTGGCTTTGCCCTGCGGAACAACCGGATAGTAGAATCCAATAACATAAATTCCTTCAGCCAATAAATCTTCAGCCATTTTTTGAGCTAGCTCCGCTTCATACAGCATGATAGGAACGATCGGGTGAATTCCTTCCTTGATATCAAATCCTAATTTGGTCATCTTGTCACGGAAATATTTGGCATTATCTATTACTGTTTCACGGAAAGACGAATTCTTTTGAATGATTCCCAAAATTGCAATTGATGTTGCGGTAACCAGCGGAGACAGGGAATTGGAAAAGAGATATGTTCTGGAACGTTGCCTCAGAAGATCAATAATTTCTTTTCTGCCGGAAATAAAACCGCCGGACGAACCGCCCAGAGCTTTGCCGAGCGTGCCGGTCACTAAATCTACTTTGTCGGAGACTCCGTAATACTCCGGTGTACCCTTGCCGTTTTCGCCGATAAACCCGCTGGCATGTGAATCATCCACAACTACCAGCGCTTCGTATTTTTCCGCCAGTTCACAGATAGATTTAATATCCGCAATATGGCCGTCCATGCTGAACACGCCGTCCGTTGCAATTACTTTTCTGCGGGAATCTTTACTTTCAATCAGTTTCGCTTCCAGATCATTCATATCCATATGCCGGAATATTTTTCGTTCTGCTTTACTGAGTCGTACGCCGTCAATGATACTGGCATGGTTCAGTTCGTCAGAGATAATAACATCTTCTTTGCTGGTGATGGTTTCAAACAGGCCGGTGTTGGCGTCAAAACAGGAGGAATACAATATCGTATCTTCTGTGCCGAGAAATTCTGAAAGTTTATTTTCCAACTTTTTATGAATAGTTTGTGTACCACAGATAAATCGGACGGACGATAAACCATAGCCCCACTGGTCCAAGGCATTTTTTGTGGCTGAAATAACCTCCGGATTGTTGGAAAGGCCGAGATAATTATTGGCGCAGAAATTCAAAAGTTCTTTGCCGTTGGCAATTATCTTAGCGCCCTGCGGTGTTTCCAGCACGCGTTCATTTTTATAAAGATTATTATCTTTAATTGACTGCACTTCAGCAATAAAGCCGGCTTTTGTAGTACGATCCATATATTTACTATTATTGAATTAATTAAACCAAAACTCTTTCATGGAAACTGAAAGTATAAATGCGTTGCAATGATTACCGCAAATATATGAAGTATTATATCAATATCCCGGATGTTTTAGTAGTGTATAACTATATACAATATTTTATAAATGGATGATTTTGACTAAGAGAACAAAAATTAGTAAAATGTAGGTTGTTGTTAGTATATATTTAAAGAAAATTGCAGGCCATTTCGAAGCATTATTAAGCAAAATAATGAAAAAACTATGAAAGGAATTATATTAGCGGGCGGACAGGCGACCAGACTGCGCCCTTTGACTCTGGTGACCAATAAACATCTTTTGCCGGTGTACGACAAACCGATGATTTATTATCCTCTGTTGACTCTGGCAAATGCCGGTATCAAGGATATCATGATTATTTCCGGTAAGGGACACGCCGGCCACTTTTTAGAACTGTTGCGCTCCGGCGAGGAATTCGGTGTTAGACTTTCCTATGGCGTGCAGGAGGAGGCCGGCGGGATTGCGCAGGCGCTGGCTTTGTGTCGGGATTTTGCGGATGAAGACAAGATAGCGGTGATTCTTGGTGATAATATATTTGAAGACAATGTGGCGAAAAAAGCCGCTCAAGATTTTGAACAGCAGGAGAAGGGCGCTAAAATATTTCTAAAAGAGGTTCCGGACCCGGAGCGTTTTGGCGTGGCGGAAATCAGCGGCGATAAAATACTGGGCATTGAAGAAAAGCCAAAAAGTCCAAAAAGTTCCATGGCAGTAGTTGGACTGTATATGTATGACAATCAAGTGTGGAAGGTGATTGAAAATCTGAAGCCGTCGGGCAGGGGAGAGCTGGAAATTACGGATGTGAATAATTATTATATTAATCAGGGGACAATGACTTATGAAGTGCTGAGCGGACTATGGACCGACGCGGGTACTTTTGATTCCCTTTATCGCGCTAATAAAATTGTAGCGGAAAGAAATAAACAATAATCATATGATTGACGGAGTAAAAATTAAAGAGTTAATTGTGCGCCAGGATATTCCTGATACGGATGAAGCCACGGAAAAACCGGGTTTTCTTATGGAAGTATTAAGGGATGACGAAAGTCTGTTGAAAAAATACGGGCAGACGACATTCACAGTCGCTTATAAAGGGACGATAAAAGCTTTTCATTATCATGAAAAACAGGATGATTTATGGTTTGTCGCGACCGGCAAAGCAATGATTGTGCTGTATGATTTGAGAGAAAGCTCGCCGACATTCGGGGAGACGCAGGTAATCAGCGCCGGGACAGATGATTATAAGCTGGTTGTTATCCCGATCGGTGTTGCGCATGGCTATAAAGTGCTGTCGGATGAGCCGGTATTGCTTTTTTACCACACGACGGAGAGTTACAATGCTAACAATCCTGATGAGAAGCGCATGCCGTACAATGACCCGAAAGTGGGTTTTGACTGGAGTCGTAATTCATAATTGAAAATGTATTATGTATAATTGATTCAATTTCAATCTTACATTATGAATTATGCATTATTTATTCGCCACCTACAGTACTAATTAAAATAGATTATGAAAATACACATTTCAGGATCGCTTGCATATGACCGAATAATGGATTTCCCCGGACATTTTAAGGATCACATTTTGCCGGAAAAAGTGCATATGATTAATGTCAGTTTCGGGATAAATGTATTAAAGGAAAATTTCGGCGGAACGGCGGGTAATATTGCATATTCCTTAAGATTGCTTGGTAGTGATCCGACGATTGTTGGCACAGCCGGTAGAGATTTCAGGCCGTATGCGGAGTGGTTGAAAAGAAATAAAATAAGCATGGCTGGGATTAAAATTATACCGTCCGAACTGACGGCCGGGGCATATATTATTACTGACCGATCCAATAATCAGATTACGGCGTTTCATTTTGGCGCCATGTCACATTCCGTAGGGAAACTGGGCATGCCAAGTAAAGACAGTTTAGTTATTATTTCCCCAGGCAATGCTTCAGATATGGTGAAAACGGTCAGAGCATGTAAAAAAGGTAAAATACCTTATATTTTTGACCCGGGTCAGCAAATACCGGCGTTGAACACAAAAGATCTTTTTTTCCTACTGAACGGTTCAAATATGTTTATTGTGAATGATTATGAATATGCATTGGTTACAAAAAGATTAAAGCTTAGTCATGCAAAATTGATGAAAATGACCAACACGGCGATTGTTACCAAAGGTGAAAAAGGATCACAGGTTACCACCCAAAATAGCAATTTTTCCATAAAGGCAGTTACACCGAGAAACGTGGTTGACCCGACCGGTGCAGGAGACGCATTTCGTTCCGGGCTGATTCATGGTATAATAAAAAAGTACCCATTAAAGAAAGCTGTTCAGCTGGCCACATTAGTGGCAACCTACCCGATTGAGCATCATGGTACCCAAGAACATCGGTTTACAAAAAAAGAGATTTCAAGCCGATTTGCGCATAATTTTAAAGCAAAATTAACTAATTAATAAATAAATGAGCTCTATGAATCTCTCATTTTCCAAACAAAGCCCGACAACGAAAGTACTGGTCATAGTACTTGGTCTAGCATTGCTTGCATTCCTGGTTTTCGGAGTCATCACAGTAGTTCTGGGTAAATAAATTCGCTAAATCAAATGCAAAAAGTAGGGGGCTGCTCCTCTGCTTTTGTGTCTTAAAATCATTAATTAATTTATTTTCATGAAAAAAAGCAACAAGAAGATTGCTAATTACGATATTAAAAATATTCGTTTGGCAGGTGTTGGTAAGAAAAGAATTGACTGGGCGGAGAAGCAAATGGATGTACTGCGTCTGATTAAAACCCGTTTTGAAAAAGAAAAACCGCTGGAGGGTATAAAAATATCCGCCTGTCTGCATGTGACAACAGAAACGGCTAATTTGATGAATACACTGAAAGCCGGCGGTGCGGACGTGGTTTTATGCGCATCCAACCCGCTATCCACACAGGATGATACAGCGGCATCAATTGTGAAGGATTTTGGTATCCCGACTTATGCAATTTGCGGAGAGGATCGCAAAGTTTATTTTCAGCATCTGAAAGCCGCACTGGATCACCGACCGCATATCACGATGGATGATGGCGCGGATCTAGTTTCCGAATTGCTGTCAAAAAGGAAAAGCCAGACTAAAGAAATATTGGGTTCATCAGAAGAAACTACAACCGGAGTTATCCGTTTGCGCAGTATGGAGAAAAAAAATGTGCTGCGATTTCCGGTAATTGCCGTTAATGATGCGAAGACCAAGCATCTTTTTGATAATTATTATGGTACCGGACAGAGCACTTTGGACGGAATCCTCCGGGCGACCAATATTCTTTATGCCGGTAGAACAGTCGTAGTCGCCGGTTACGGTTCCTGTGGTAGAGGATTGGCCATCCGTGCGAAGGGCATGGGGGCACACGTCATAGTTACTGAAGTTGATCCGTTATGCGCGCTACAGGCCCAAATGGACGGCTATCAGGTGATGCCAATGGAGCGCGCCTGCCGTTATGGTGATATATTTATCACAGTGACCGGTAATACCAGCGTGATCCGAAAGGAACATTTTACCAATATGAAGGACGGTGCGATTGTTTCCAACTCCGGACATTTTGATGTGGAAATTGACATTCAACAGCTGAATAAGATGAGTACCGAAATTATTGAAACACGGGAATTCGTACAGGGATATCGGCTCAAGACCGGCAAAGTAATAAATATTCTAGCCGAAGGTCGTTTAGTTAATTTGGCCGCCGCTGAAGGACATCCGGCATCGGTAATGGATATGAGTTTTGCCAATCAGGCATTGGCTGCGGAATATATCGCCAAAAACCATGATCAGCTGGAAAATAAAGTGTATACGGTTCCGGAAGAAATTGACAAAGAAATTGCCAGATTAAAACTGAAATCAATGGGAGTTAAAATTGACGTTCTGACACCAAAACAAAAGAAGTATCTGGAGTCCTGGACCGAAGGAACATAAATAATGCATAATGCATAATTAATAATGTATAATTTAATCAATTAATTATACATATTACATTTTAAATTATGAATTTACTAATTACTGGAGGAGCGGGATTTATCGGCTCCAACTTCATCCACTACTGGCTGAAAAATCATCCGGAAGACCACATTGTGAATCTGGACAAATTAACGTACTGCGGAAATCTGGAGAATTTAAAAAGCATTGAAACCAGCCCCAATTACAAATTTGTAAAAGGGGATGTTTGTGATTTGCGCCTTGTTACTGAAATACTGGTTGATAATTCAATAGATACAATAATACATTTCGCCGCACAGTCTCATGTGGATAAATCAATCGCATTTATTTATGAAGAGAGTCGGAAAAGTATAAAAAGTATATCAGAGTTATTCGATAAATCTTTACCTGATGATTTTATTCTTAACAATGTCTGGGGAACGCACGTTCTTCTTGAGGCAGCCGTTAAGAATAACATTAAAAGGTTCCACCATATTTCAACCGATGAGGTTTTTGGCGCGCTGCCTTTGGAGGACAAATCAAAGTTCACCGAAAGCACTAAGTATGACCCCCGGAGTCCCTATTCCGCTTCTAAAGCCGCTTCTGATCATCTTGTAAACGCATATTACACGACCTACGGCCTTCCGGTGACAATTACCAACACTTCAAACAATTACGGTCCGTTACAGTATCCGGAAAAGCTGTTGCCACTGGCTATTACTAACTTGATTGAAAATAAAAAAGTGCCGATCTATGGAGACGGCAAATATGTCCGTGACTGGCTCTATGTGGAAGACCACTGCCGGGCGGTGGAACTAGTGCTGGAAAAAGCAAAAATCGGTGAAACATACCTGATCGGCGGACTGACTGAGGATGTAAACAATCTGGAGCTGATCAAAAAAGTATTATCAATCATGGGAAAATCGGATGATATGTTGGAATACGTAAAGGACAGACCGGGGCATGACCGTCGCTACGCTGTGGATTGGACTAAAGCGAAGAATGATTTAGGCTATAAACCCTTATATGATTTAGATACTTATCTGGAAAAAACGATTGATTGGTATCAGAAAAATGAAGGTTGGTGGAAGCGCATCAAATCCGGCGATTATTTGAAATATTACAAAGCACAGTATGAGAAGCGATAAATTAGTTTTAATTCTGGGAGCGAAGGGAATGCTCGGATCCGAGCTTTCTCTTGTTTTTGCCGACCTGAAACCGATCTGTTGGGATATTGATGATCTGGATATTACCAAAGAGGAGATTGTGCAAAAAAGAATCAGGGAAATGTCGCCATCCGTTATTATTAATGCTTCGGCCTACACGAATGTGGATGGTGCGGAAGATAATGAAGAATTGGCCAACCGAATCAACGGAACAGCCGTCGGGCATTTGGCGAAAACCGCGGAACTGATCGGAGCGAAACTGATCCATTATTCTACCGATTATGTGTTTAATGGCAAAAATAAATACGGCTATAAAGAATCCGACAAACCGGATCCGGTCAATGCGTACGGACGATCTAAACTTCTTGGAGAAAACGCAATTTTGAATGAGTGTAAAAGTTTTTATATAATCCGTACATCCTGGCTTTATGGTAGGGGTGGAAAGAATTTTGTTGATACAATGATCAAGCTAGGTAAAGAGCATAATGAAGTAAAGGTAGTAAATGATCAGTTCGGCAAACCGACCTATACTTTTGATTTGGCTAAGCAGACCAGAAAACTAATTGAGGAAGAAAGGCCATATGGAATTTATCATGTTACCAACGAAAAACAGGCTAGCTGGTTTGAATTTGCGGAAAAAATATTTAAACTTTCCGGAATAAAAACGTCAGTCCTACCTGTTAATTCCGACGAATTCCTGCGACCTGCCAAAAGACCGAATTATTCTTCTTTAATTAACACAAAAATTAAACCTCTCAGGAGCTGGGAAAGCGCGCTGGCAGAATATCTGTCCGTAAAATAACTTATTGTAGTTGTTTTTGGAATAAGTTCTGAGAAGAGTCATAATAAAACATGACTCTTGTATTTGTATTAACGCCGAATGGTGTTGAGTCAGTCTGTGCCAAATTCAGCATATTCCGCTTGCCACGCCCGTCCAGCTCTACTGCCTTAATATATCCTTCCTGACTGTAAATTATCCATTGACCATCGGGAGACCAGACGGCATATTTTATTTTACCACTGGATCTGATCAGCAGGTCCTGCTGTTTCAGCTCAGGATTGTATACCCAAATTTCAAAATCATTATATAGTAATAAATTATTAATATCCGGCGACCAACTAAAACCGATTACATCCGGGTTGAGTTTGTCCAACGTAATTGAAAATTGGTTTTGGATTTTTATTAATGATAATTCCTTATTTATTAAATCATGAACGGTTATGTAGTCCTGAACCGAATGAGACAAACGGTATTGATCATTGCTTGAAAATGTTGATATTTCTTCGGCACTTTTAAAATTTACTGCGTTTGATTTATATAGTACGGGATAATTCTCCTTATCTTGTATGTAATAAACTGATTCGTTGATTGTCAGCGCGTCCTGAATCCGACCCGCAATTAAAAGTTGGATTGAATTTTCTGTAAGATTAAGCTGGCTCAACCCATTTTCTGTGACTGCGTACAATACGGAGTCCGAACCACTCTCAATAAGGTTTAATACCGGAAAATCGGTAATATCTTTTAGTAGGATATCATACTGCCCTGATAGTGAGAGCACTCTGGTAATGTAATTTGTTTTAATGTCTTTTAAGAAAATAAACCGTTCACCTTCTGAAAATACCGGTTGCTGATCACGGCCTATTGTACTGATGGACAAAACGGTGCGCAAAGTATTTTGTTGTTTAACAATCAATGCTGGATTAACGCCATCCGGATTTGTGATATAGGCAAAATAAGAGTTGGCTGTTGAAAAAACGAGATCCGTAACTTTTTCTTCAGTAACCAATGTTGGACCGTCTGTTTTCAGCAAACTGACTCTTTCAGTCGTGGTTGCTTGATTGGCAAAAACTGGCAGAATTTTTTCCCATGGAAAATACCCCTGTTTTTCTATTAAAACGGAATATTCACCGGGAAACAGATTTTTTACAACTTTGGGGGTTTTTGCCCCGGTAGCTTCGCCATTAATTTCTATTTGTGCATTGCGCGGATCGGAATCAACTGCCAAAACACCTGTCTTAATTACTTTATATTCATTGAAATCATAACGAAATCCGGTTGCATATAATATCAGCAATGGAGCTACGATTATAAACACAAAAACCAGGCTTAATGCGTATATTCTGCGGTATTTCTTCTTCATTTTGACCAGAATGAAATTAGTAGGTAATATACATCATGTAGGATATCTTATTTTACCATATTTTGAAATTATAGGAATTTTTTTATGGAGAAATTTATTATCAATGGTGGCAATCAACTTTCTGGTGAGATTGAAGTTGGTGGAGCAAAAAATGCCGTACTTAAAATACTGCCGGCAGCTTTACTATCCAGTGAAACTATTACAATCCGTAATTTTCCACTGATTGAAGATATTCACAGAGCCTCTGATTTACTGAAAGATCTGGGTGCTACGGTTGATCTGAATGGCAGAAATTGCACGGTAAGCATACCGGAAATAAAGAAAAACACTCTAGAGCCTGTATTTGTCAATAAGTTCCGTGCGTCTATTATGTTTGTCGGGCCAATGCTGGCCAGAACCGGGGAAGTTCGGTTTCCGCACCCGGGCGGTTGCGTAATCGGCGCGGGTAAAAGACCGATAGATTTGTTCCTTGAGGGTTTCAGAGCATTGGGGGCTGAAGTACAGGAAAAAGATGATATGTATGTCATAAAAGCAAAAAAACTTAAAGGTTGTAATTATTTCTTTACAACGGTAAGCGTCACTGGAACAGAGGGTATGATTTTAACCGCAGTTTTGGCGGAGGGCGTCACGACACTGAAGAATTGTGCAATGGAGCCGGAAATTGTGGCGTTAAGTGAATATTTGAATCAAAATGGAGCGAAGATTAAAGGGGCTGGTTCACCGACTATTACGATTGAGGGTGTCCGGGAATTATCCGCAGGAGAGTATACAATAATTCCCGACCGAATTGAGACGGGAACTTTTGCGATTCTGGCGGCGGCAGCTAAATCGGAACTGATGATCACCAAATGTAATCCGGATCATATTGAATCATTGCTGAGTGTACTTACTAAAACCGGCGTATCATTTGAAAAGGGTAATGATTGGCTCAAAATCAAAGCGGCTAAAAAAATAAATCCGTACGACATAAAAACACATGAATATCCCGGGTTTCCGACGGACTTGCAGTCACCATACACTGTGCTGATGACTCAAGCGTCCGGCAGATCAACAATCCATGAGGTGATTTATGATCGGCGCCTGTTATTTACCGATATGCTTGTGCAGATGGGGGCTGATATTATTATGTGCGATCCGCACCGCGTAGTAATCAGCGGTCCGACAAAACTGTATGGTAGGAAGCTGACCAGTCCGGATTTACGCGCCGGTATTGCGATTGTGATAGCAGCGGCGATTGCTGAGGGTAAAACTGAAATTGATAATATTTATCAGATTGACCGGGGTTACGAAAAAATTGAAGACCGGCTGAAAGATATTGGCGTAAATATTAAGAGAACAAACGAATAATGGAAAATAAGATTCATAAACATTCACACCTGCAAAAGTATTTCAGATTTTATGTCGGAGTGCTTTTAATTGTGATCGCCTTTATGGGCGGGATGGTTGTCGGAGCCTGGAAGATTAACGGAGTTGCTGTATCACAGGTCGGTGACGTGGTTGTCAACAAGTTTACTAACGACCCTGAAACTAAACAGATTGATTTCGGTATCTTTTGGGAGACATGGAAAACATTACAGAATAAGTATTACGCACGGCCGGTAAGTGAGAGCGACCTTTTTTATGGTGCCTTAGCTGGAATGTCTGCAAGTGTTGGTGATCCGTACACTGTTTTCTTTGATCCGGAAATCAGTAAAGATTTTACCGCTCAAATCAACGGAACATTTGACGGTATCGGGATTGAGATTGGCATAAAGGATGAAAAACTGGTGGTGATCGCACCATTGCCGGAAACTCCGGCGGCTAAAGCGGGTATTATAGCCGGAGACCATATTGCAAGTATTAATGGTAACGATACAACCGGAATGACTTTGGATGCGGCGGTAACTATGATCCGGGGTGAAAAGGGTACAAGTGTTGATTTGGGCATAATTAAAGAGGGAAGTGAAGAAGTTGTTAATTTATCTATAGTTCGGGACACGATAGTAGTTGAATCAGTACACTGGGAGATGCTGGAAGGGAATATCGCGCACCTGATACTTTCCGACTTTAACGAAAATACCGATGCCGGTTTTGAAAAGGCAATTCGTGAGATTACGCTTGCAGAACCCAAGGGAATTATATTTGATTTAAGAAATAATCCGGGAGGATTCCTAACAACCGCCGTGAATGTTGCCGGATACTTTATCCCGAAAGACGAAGTGGTTTTGATTGAGGATTTCGGTAACGGTAACAAACATGAATATACCGTTGAGAATGGCGATAATTTTGTTGACTACCCGATGGTTGTACTGGTTAATGGCGGTACGGCATCGGCATCGGAAATTGTGGCTGGAGCTATTCAGGATCATAAAGTTGCCACTGTTCTCGGTGAACAAAGCTTTGGTAAGGGAACTGTTCAGGAGCTGAAGGAATTTACCGATGGTTCATCGCTTAAAATTACTGTGGCCCAGTGGCTTACGCCAAACGGGCGTTCAATCAACAAAGAAGGGATTACGCCGGATGTAATTGTAGAAAATTCTCAGGCGGATGTGGAGTCTGGTATTGATACCCAGTTGAATCGGGCGGTTAAAATATTAACTGAGCAGTAAACAAATCGGTATAGCCAGCCATAGAATAATGGCGGCCACCAAGCACATTATTCGGACGCTCATATTGGATAACCCCTACTATTGGGCCGGAGCAAAGACCTTCTCAGGGTGCTCCGATGGATA
>Ga0172379_10000759_pt1 | contig 75609 bp, 84 predicted proteins | sample GrowelOW334metaG_FD_119756 | JGI IMG/M metagenome (GOLD analysis project Ga0172379, IMG submission 119756) | Groundwater microbial communities from an aquifer near a municipal landfill in Southern Ontario, Canada - Groundwater well OW334 metaG | ecosystem: Environmental > Aquatic > Deep...
ACCGGACATTTCGGCGATACCACCAGCATTATCAACAATCGGGCCCAAATTATCCATAGCCAGAATATAAGCACAACTAGCTAACATTCCCATGGTGGCTACGGCCGTACCGTATAAACCGCCACCTTCCACACCAGACATCACTCCTAATTTGTAAGCGCCCAATAAGGCAAAAACAATACCCATAACCGGCAAAGCCGTGCTTTCCATACCCACCGCTAAGCCAGTAACAATATTAGTCGCCGGCCCGGTTTCTGACGCCTTGGCAATACTTCTAACCGGCCGAAAACGATATTCCGTATAATATTGCGTAACAAATACAAAAAAGATAGAAGTAACTACCCCCACTACTCCCGCCCAAAAGAAATACCAGTTATCTAACATGTATTTAGTCGCTATAGCTAAAAAAATAACCGACAATATAGCAGTAACATAATAACCACGATTCAAAGCTTTCATCGGCGATTCTTCTTCTTTAGCCCTAACTGACATAATGCCAATAATTGAAGCTAGCAATCCTAAGGCACGAATAACCAAAGGAAACATAATTCCCTTAATCCCAAAAACTGGATAAAGCGCGACTCCCAAAATCATCGCTCCAATATTTTCCGCCGCCGTAGATTCAAATAAATCCGCTCCCCGACCGGCACAATCACCAACATTATCACCAACTAAATCAGCAATCACGGCTGGATTACGCGCATCATCTTCGGGAATACCAGTTTCTACTTTACCAACCAAATCAGCGCCCATATCCGCGGCTTTAGTAAAAATTCCGCCACCTAACTGCGCAAACAAAGCCACGAAGGAAGCGCCAAAACCAAAACCAATAATAATTCCTGGAATTAAAGTTAAATCATAACCCATGACCGAATTATAAAACCAAACTAAACTAGAAATTCCCAATAAACTCAAGCTAACTACTAAAATTCCCGAGACCGCTCCGCCACGTAAGGCTATCTTTAGCGCTTTAGCAAAACTATTTTCGGCTGATTCGGCTGTTAATAAATTAACCCTGACTGATAAATACATTCCGGCAATACCAGCTAAACTAGAAAAAACTGCTCCTAACAAAAAAGCGGAAGCGGCCTGTAAGCCGTAACGCCATTCGCCAATTCCGGCATAAACCAGATAAATTAAAAACATCGCCACAATGGCTAAATAACCGATCGTGCGATATTGCCGACGCAAAAAAGCATTAGCTCCTTCTTTAATCGCCGTCGCAATTACTTGCATCTTGGAGTTGACTGGTTGTTGTTTAAATAATTCTTGATACAACCAGTAGGCTACCGCCAGCCCTCCTAAAGCAAAAACCAGAGAAAATACATTATACCACATAAGACTTTAATTTATTTTTTAAAAAATAAAAAAATGCTAACTAATAAAAATTGCTGATTTTTTATTCAGTTACCTTTTCCTCAGTGGCCTTAGTCTTCTTTTTCTTACCTCCTTTAACCGCTTTTTCCTTTTTTTCTGTCGGCTCCTCCGCTTTAACTAGTTCTGCTTCCTCGGCTACTTCTTGCCCCTTGGCTACCGCCAATTCTGAAACGGGTACTTCTAAATCTTCGGGCTTAACTCCAGAAGTAGAAATAATATCAATCTTGTAACCAGTCAACCGAGAAGCTAATCTGACATTTTGACCGTCGCGACCAATCGCCAGAGACAATTGATCATCTTTTACTTGCACCGTAGCAGTTTTAGCCTCTTCGTTAAGTTCAATGGCCAAAACTTTAGCCGGCGACAAAGCATTGGTAATATATTTTTCCGCTTCCGCATCCCATAAAATTATATCAATTTTTTCACCACCCAATTCGGCAATAATTGTTTGAATCCGAGAACCCCGCTGCCCCACACAAGAGCCGATTGGATCAATATTTTTTTGCTCAGTATAAACCGCTACTTTGGAACGCGAACCCGCCTCTCGAGCAATTCCTTTAATTTCAATAATATTGCTGGCAATTTCTGGTATTTCCATCGCGAATAATTTTTTAACAATTTCCGGATGCGCTCGAGAAACAATAATTTGTGGGCCCTTGGGAGTATTTTCTACTGAGAGCACATAAATTTTAATGCGATTGCCCGTGCTATAACGTTCTCGCATCGTTTGTTCCTCCAAAGGCATAATCGCAGTGGCGTGTTCCAAATCAATCAAAACTACTCGCGGCTCGCGACGTTGCACTACCCCATGAATTACTTGGCCTTCTTTAGTTTTATATTCTTCAAAAACTGACAACCGTTCGGCTTCGCGAATTTTTTGAATAATTACCTGCTTAGCAGTTTGGGCCGCCATCCGGCCATAGGCCGCCGGCACTTCCAATTTAGTCCAAATTTCTTCCCCAATTTCCGCTGACTTTTTAATTTTTTTGGCATCCGAAATTTGCAACTCCGTTCGAGGATTAAATTTCTTTTTTTCTATTTCGCCCTCCGTTAGTTCAGTGTAATCCGTATTACGATACTTCACACCAACCGTCAATTTTTCTTCCTTTTTTTCGGCTTCCTCTCGGGCTAATTCCGCTAATTCTTCCGGCGGTAAATCTTCTACTACCGTTTTAACATCAAAAACTTCCGACCCCGCCGAAACTAAATCAAATTTTACTTTAACATTTTGATTTTTTTCGCCAAAATCTTTACGATAAGCCGCCGCTAAAGCCGCTTCAATAGTGGCAATAACAGTGCTTTCCGACAAATTCTTTTCTTCACAAATTTGCTTGATGGCTTGTTGAATTGGTGATTGGGACATATTAACAAATTTAAAATTAAAAACTTAGAATTAAAAAATACAAAATTTACCCTCCTAACAAAAAAGGCAGCCTGCGGCTACCTGTGATATTCCTTTACTTCCTTAACTAATATTAAGTATAGCAAAGCCGCCAGAATTGTCAATAGCCCCAAAGGCCACAGCCCGGCCGGTTGTCAGCCAGATTGGGCATTGTTATAATGTAATTAATTATGAAACGTTTTATCGCCATTGCCGGTAACATTGGAGTAGGTAAATCCGAACTAACCAAACGGCTAGGGCAATTTTTAAATTGGAAAGTTTTTTTAGAGCCCGTGGCCCAAAACCCCTATCTTACCGATTTTTACAGCGACCGGCCGCGCTGGGCCTTTCATTCACAAATGTTTTTTCTCTCCCAACGCTTAGCCGACCATCACACCTTAACCCAAGAGGCAGCTTCAGTTATTCAAGATCGCAGTTTATACGAAAATGCCGAAGTTTTTGCCAAAAATTTGTGGCTAGAAAAATCTATGACCAATCGCGATTATCAAACTTACCGCGATTTCTACGACTTGTTAGTAAAACTACTTCCCCCGCCGGATTTAATAATCTATTTACAAGCCGCCCCAGAAATTTTGCAGCAGCGAATTAAACAACGAGGCCGAAAATTTGAACAAGAAATTCCCCTCACCTATTTAACCCAATTAAACCAGCTCTATGATGATTGGGCTAAAAATTTTAAACCCTGCCCGGTCTTAACGATTAATACCAATACTCTTAATTTAATTAATAATGATCAAGCCTTTCAACAGGTAACCGAAAAAATCTTAAAAAAACTGGGCGACAACCCTTTACCTTTTTAACTAAACTAAAATCGGCCGTTATGGCCGATTTTTTAATCCACTTCCACCCAACGAATCTCGGGTTTGGCTATTTCCTGATTAATAATGATCGCTAAAATTATTAACCGCCAAGGTAGGCGCAACTCAAACTGCCATAAATATTCGTAAATTGCCTTGTAAAGCTTGGCTCGCTTAAAAGCGGTAACTGCCTCTTCCGGCCAACCGTGTTGCCGAGTTTTTACTTCCACAAAAATTAATTCCCCAGACTTTTTAGCCACTAAATCCAGTTCGCCCCACCGCGTATGATAATTTTGCGTTAAAATTTGATAACCGTGGCTTTGTAAATATTCTTTAGCCAAATTTTCCCCCTGCCGACCAAATTCTTGACGGTAAGTCATAGCCAAAAATTTGTTTTATTTTTTCCGCCGGGGCAAATATTTATTAATTTCGGTTTGTTGCTGTAAATTACTTTTTTGTTTCGGCACTTCTTGTAAACAATATTTAATAATCACGCTCAACCAAACTACCGCGCCAACCAACCAAACTAACCACCAAGCGCGCATGGACAAAATAGTCGCCTGTTCATAATCAAACCAATAAAGCAAAGCGGCAAAAAAAGTTAAGGTACCCGACCAATAAGCTAGTTTACCCGCCACCTTGGCCCAAATTCTATCACGTTTTTTCCAATTGGTATAAATAATGCTAGCGATTAAAATAACCAAACCAGCAATCAATAAACTTTTTAAACAAAGCTGCCCCCGAGCGGAAAGCGCTTCTGGTTGCACACTAAACCAATACCAAAGGTCTGTAAAATGCCAATTCATAATAAAAAATTATTTTATAAAAATTATGCCATAATGATACTCGCCGGCCGAAAATTCATCAGTGAGTTTCAAACCATTAACTTCAGCTAATTGTTTAACTTTTTCTGGAGAAATTCTTTGACTAACTTTGGGACCAAATGGTGCACCGGACATTTTCCAATCCAAAACCAACAAATGACCGCCCAACTTTAACAATCTAGCCGCTTCCTTAAACATTGCTTCTTGATTAGTACTTTGGAATAAAACATTTTTTAACACCGCCACGTCAATTGAGGCCGGATCAATTCTAGTCGCGCCAACTTTTTCTAAATCGCTCCAAACCGTAATTACGTTTTCCAAACCTTCCGCCACGGCTAAATTATTTACCGATTTCAAGGCGGTTTTTAAAATATCCACGGCATAAACCAAACCCTCCTTGCCAACTAGCTTAGCGGCGGGCAAAACAAAATGCCCCAAATTGCCACAACCCAAATCCGCCACCTTCATGCCGGCGGTTAATTTTAAGTGTTTAAATACCTCTTCGCTATTAATTAAAATATTGCCTCCCGAGATTTTAACCATAAAAGCTTAGTTAAAAATTTTCTTATTACTAATATTTTAGCATATTTTATAATAAACATAAACTATCAAACCCAAGCCACGGGTAATTCAGCGACTCATTGACAAAAAAGCTAATTACCGCTATAAAGGATAAAATAAGGAGGAATAAATATGGGACAAAAAACCGTAACGATTAATGGCCGAAAATTCGTCTACATAAAAGGCGTAATTACTGCCCTAGTTATTAACTGCGGGACAGTAACCATAAAACGGGGACAAAAAGTCCAGTCAAATGGGAGAATTTTTACCCCAAATGGCACGCCTGGAAAAATTGTCAGAATCCACAATCCCGAGGGCAAAGGACTTACTTCCGATGTATTGGAAGTAAAATTTAGAGGGTATAAAAATACCTATATGATGAAATCTAAGGATTTAATCCTAAATCCCCAAGCCTCAACTTAAAGTTGAGGTTTTTTTATTACTTTTAAATTTTTAATCGGCCGATAGCTTTGCCGGTGCTGCTGTATGGCTCCGTATTTTTTTAAAGCCTGCTGATGTTGTTTAGTGCCATAACCGACGTGACTAGCAAAACCATACTGCGGATATTGCTGGTGTAATTGTTTCATTAAATCATCTCGGTAAACTTTAGCAATAATGGAAGCCGCGGCAATACACCAAACCTTAGCATCGCCAGCAATAATACTTTGACTAGGAAAAAAGTTTTTACCCAAATGCGGACCATCCACCAAAAAATAATCGGGTTTAATTTTTAATTTAGCCACGGCCCGGCGCATGGCCAAAATATTGGCCGCCCCCAAACCAATCGCATCAATTTCCCAACTTTCCACTTGGCCAATTCCCCAAATAATATTTTCTTTTAACCAAGCGGCGGCCTTAACGCGTTGCTCATGATTTAATTTTTTAGAATCTCTAATTAGCTTGTGCGCGAAGCGCACTCCTGAACTTTCCCGCCCAAGGCGGGTCAGCCTCGGGCTGATAATTTTTAATTTTACATTTTCAATTATCGTTGCACCTGCAACGATTGGCCCCGCCCACGCTCCCCGCCCGACCTCATCTAAACCACAAACCAAGTTGTAGCCCTGTTTAAATAGTTGCTGTTCTAATTTTTTAGTGGGTTGTTTCATACCTTTATTATAGCAAAATAAAAGAGCCCCTAACTAAGGGCTCTTTTTGGCCATCAAACCTAAGCTAATTTCTTTAATTTTTCCGCTAAAATTTCTTTCGGGGTCACACCATGCATTTCTTCTATCATTTTGCCATCTTTAAAAATCATTAGGGTTGGAATGGACATAATGCCAAATTTTCCGGCCGTAGTTTGATTTTCCTCAATGTTCATTTTAGCCACTTTGACTGGTTGACCGGCTAAATCTTTGGCTAACTCTTCGATGATCGGCCCTTGAATTTGACACGGCCCGCACCAGGGCGCAAAAAAATCTACCAACACTGGGCCCGTACCCTTTAAAACCTCGGACTCAAAATTTGAGTCAGTTAAAATTAATTCTGACATATTTTGTAGAAAATTATTAATTAAGTTATTTTAAATAATTCTTTGGCTAAACTTTCTAATTCCTTTTTACTGCAATTTTCACACTCTTCTTTTATTACCTCTCTGGCTAATTTAGCTAAAGAAGCTCGGGCCGCTAAAATTTGGGCCATAACTTGTCCACAAGATTTTTTAGCCTGTAACATTTTTTCAATTCCTGTCACTTGGCCAGCAATACGGTGCAAATGATTAGTTTGCTTGGACATAAATTAACGTTTAAAAATTAGTTAATCCGCTTATTTATTATTATACCCCTCTGGAGTATAGCTGTCAAAACCAGCTTCTTTTTTTAATTAACAATGGGCCCACCTGGTCGGTCTTGACAAAATTTTAATTATCTGCTAATATTAGACACATCACGAAAGTGAAATCCACATCCAAAGGGGGTACTATGTATGATTCCACCGGATAACTTGATCCACAAGAAGAATCAAATAGTACTTTATGTGATTTAATTCCCGAATTTCCAAACCGCGCCACGGCTACAACAATTAACAGGAGGTGGTATCAATGTGGTCAAGCCGTACCATAAAGGGATACATCTAGTCTTTATTATAAATTTCTAAGCAGTGCCAACTTTTGGTAACACCAATACCGGCACTGCTTTTTACTTTTACGACTATTGACAAAGATCTTAAAAAATAGTAAACTTTAGGCAAATTAGAGGCTACAGAAGCAGTATTAGAGTTCCCCCTTCATAAATTTGGTTAACATCAATTTGAGTGAAAATAACGCTACAACAACTCTACCAGACGGTCTCAAAACCGTCTCCCCTAGAACGCCTAATCTACTTCTCACTCTAACCCAAACCTACCGGAAAAGGCGAAAAACAGCTCGCCTATTCCTCCAGCGACGCCCGGGAAACCAAACCTTCCCGGGTATTTTTTTGTGAAAATTTTATAATTTTAAAGCTTTAATTGCTTTGATATTTTTGTAAAATAAAAATCCCCGTGTCTAGTTAATCTAGGCACGGGGCGAGATTTTTTAGGCTTAAAAATTTCCAATAAGTCCGCTAACCAGGGAGGCGGCTTCCTTATCAACGTTTTTATAACGAAGATATTCCTTATCAATGTAGGCAAGGGCGTTTGTTAAGACCTCAATATCCGATTCAACTTCCCGCATCTGTTTTAAAATCCTAGGAATATTTCCATAAAAATCTTGATAATCATACTTTAAAACATACGGGAGACAGTTTCTTAAACACCAAGCTTTAGTTTCTTTGCAGTTAAATCTAAAGTCACGACTACGAAAATAATTAACTATATTTTCAGATAAGGGTTCAATGCTTAACCCCATTATATACACTAACTGCATTTCGTGTAACTTACAGCTACTATTTGCATCTAAGTTCTCCCCCAAAATCAACCCCAAGCTTTGTTTAATCTTAATTAGTGAATTAAAATTATCACACTTCATTCTGAGCTCACAAAAAATCTTACAAAACTCCAGAAAATACAAATCGGGATTATTAACTAGACATTCATGTATTCCCAAGTCGCACCACTTTCGCCATAATTTTAGATCATTAGTTTCTGAGGGCCCGATTGAAAGTGCGTAAGCCCTAAAAAGATTAAACCTTCTTTCGGTCTCCATTTCACCAAAAGTCTTACGGACAAACTTAAACAAGCTTTGCTTTTTTTGTTTTAACTCGCAATACCAACCAACCAAAAAAAGTATTACTTTTTTACTCCGTTCAATAAACTTAGTATCCATTTTTTCCTCCTTTTTTATTGTAAATAACAAATTTTATTTTAAGCTTATGCTCTTCTGAAAAATCTAAAAAGATATTTTAAATTTTTCGGAAAAGTGGGCAACGAATTTTTATCGTTGCCCAAAAATTTACTTAACCAAGTCTGGCAGAATCATTGTGGCGACTGCCAATTCCCCAAGTGTTTCTGTAGAAGGAAACCTTGGAATAGCATCAACAATGCTCAGGCCGTAAACAATGTCCCACGGCCCAGGCTTGGGGTCAATGCCAACAATCACTAAATTATCGGAATCGACCACTTCGCTACCCCAACTTCTCCAACCCCTCACCAATTTTTGCTCGTGGACAAATTCAAATGTTACAATCGCCTCGGCCAAAATTGTAGAATTGGCACGGACAATCTCGGCTTGATTTAGGGTTAATTTATTTAATTCTTCTTCTTGATCTTCCCAAGATATTCCCGGAAAACTTTTGAAAAAATTAATTAAATAATAACCCGGGGCGAGTGGAACGATACTTTGCCAGCCCCATTCCCCTTGAGGATAATTAAAGCCCTTAATAGCTTTTTTATCCAGCTTATAAAGACTTTGACCGGAGTAGTAGTACAGCGACCACAGTGCCCCGTGACTATTCTCCTCAGCACACTGCCAAAGAGTTTCCTCTGGATAAAGAACTAGATCGCCGGGGGTTTCAGTGCCCCAAACAATCTCCCCTTTCCAGAAGGAAAGATTTTGCTCTTTGGTGATAACTCTTTTTTCGCCCAAAATTCTTTGGGCTCTGAACAATGACGTTGTCATCTTGTTCTCCTTTTTTATTTTTTGTATCAACTATTTTCCAAAAATTACCATGACGTAAACTATAAACAACAACTGAAACAAGCGATGAAAAAACTTTAGATATAAAAAGGAATTTTTATCCTCCTCATTTTTATATTTTATACTCCAAGGCTTGCCCAAGTTCCACAATAACCAAAAAACAAAAAATTTTATGACAACATTTGCTAAATAAAAAATTACCGTTGAAAACATTTTTATTTCTCCTTCCCACGTTTAGCCGTGGGTGCATGTAAAGAACTATTTTTCGGTCTAAAGACCTTCTTAAATACTCAAAAATGTTTTTAATATTTAAGAAGATAGAGGTGACGTTATGTTTTTTGACCACCTCTAAAAAATAAAAAACTATTTGCGATAAAACAGTTTGTATTTACCATCAACCGCGACACAGTGCGTCGGCGGCTCGTGCTGATTAATTCGTCTAAACTCCGCCTTAGACAATTTAACCACCCTGCCATCCGACAGCAACATCTCCGATCGGGTATAACTGCAAACCTTTGTTTCGTTTTCTTTTATGTACCCCTGATTCTCATGCTCATAGTCATAAGAAAATGACTTAATAATCAAGCCAAATTTGTCCCGGCAAAAATAAAAGCCACTAACTCCGTAGCCGGGAACAACCACCGGCATAACATCTTCAATGATTGGCAAATTTTGAAAATAATAAAAATGATCGCCAATCCCCCAATACCCATATCCGTCCCCAGTATCAAACACTGGAGTTTTCTCCAACCAACGGATGGTTAGTAAATAACTGACTGACCGGATTATCCGACAAATCGGAAAAAAACAAAAAAAGCCACATGTAACACCTAATCCTACCCAGGCTTTTGCCAATAATGGTTCCTGCGAATCATAAGAAATGAACCAAATAATAACTAAATAGAACAGCAAGATCAAAACCAAAAGAATAAGGGATTTTATTAAGTTGGTTTTAATATATTCAACTTGATCCCTCAAAGACTTTTGCCTTTCTCCGTTTGTCGAATACCTTTCCAGAACCTTTTCAACTAAAGGGTTTTTCATATTTTTTTCCTCCATTTTCAATGAACGATTTTTTAAGCTACTTTTAGCTTAACAACTAAGTATAAGCTAATTTTAAGCATTTGTCAATAGTATCCGACATTAGTAAATACAGGCTATTTTGCATATTTTTTTAACTTGACAAATATTGTTGATTATGAAATAATAACTGTGTCGGAAAACTACGACATTCTATTAAAATAAGTCTACCAGTATTTTGTCATTGCGAACCGCCAACTGGCGGTGAAGCAATCTCCCAAGATCGCTACGGCAATAGCCTCGCGATGACTACCATTGTTTCATATGGAACTATCCCAAGAATTAGCAAAATTTGGCCTGGATGGCCGTAAAGGCCTGGTTTACCTGGCAATTTTAGAATTGGGCCAAGCCACTGTGCATCAAATAGCCCTAAAATCAGGCATTAAACGAACCACCTGCTATGACATTATTGATCAACTATTACTTGACGGCCTATCCCGTCAAGTATCCTCCGGCAAGCGAACAGTTATTACAGCGGAAAACCCCGAAAACCTAAAACTGGCCTACCGACGCAAATTAGAGCTGGTAGACCAATTATTACCCGAACTAAAAGCCTTCTATAACTTAAGCCAGACGAAGCCAAAAATTAGCGTTTTTGAGGGTCGTGAACAAATACTTCTGCTATATCGCGATTCGCTGACAGATAATCCGGACAAGCGGCTTTATACCCTAACGGCAGCTACGGAGTTAGTCCAAAGCCTGGGTCCTGATCATGAAAAATATATTGCTGACCGAGTTAAGCTAGGTATTAAAGTAAAAGGAATTGCTCCCGATTCGCCTGAAGCCAGAATTTATGCTGAACGAGGAAAAAACGAATTACGCGACGTCAAAATCTGCCCCGCCGACAAATATCCTTTTGGCGTTGAAATAATGCTCTACAGTCAAAAAGTAGCCATTATGTCCATTAAGGAAACGGAGCTAGTAGGAATCTTAATTGAAAGCCAAGAAATCCACAAAACCCTAAAATCAATTTTTAACTTGTGTTGGGACTTGCTACCACAGTATTTACCAGCCGAAACCGCGATATCAAACAGTCAACTTTTAACACCAGCAAATCCGCCGAATGTTTCTTAGGAAACCATTGACTAATTTAAAATAATACTCTAGGATAAAATTATCAACCAACAGGAGGAAGCTTAAATGCCCACGACTAGTAGTGATCTATATAAAAGATTACCCCGCATAATGAAACAAACGCCAGCCGAAATATACGACGTTTTATATACCACGCACCGTAAAAGAAGTTACGATGCTCCAAAAATATATATGTGGCCACTGGACACCCTGCTGCTTTTAGGATTTTCTGTATATGAATCACAAATTTATGTGATCAGTTGCGGCATTCATGCTATGACTGACTTTGGCGAAGATTACTTCAGTTCAATGGGGATGCCGGAAGAAGATATAGAAAAACTAAAAGAAATCTGCCTAGGTAACGTTGAACAATATCTAAAACGTACCCACAATAGAGTCTTAGATCAAAGCCATAAAAATAATCTAAGGCGTCTGATCATTTTAGGTAACTGGGCTCTTGAAAGAGAAATTATTAGTGGCTATAGGGATTACTGGGGGAGTTGTCGCTTTGAAGCAAATTATGCCTTCTAGTATACCCCATTGGGGTATACAAAAGCAGAGTTGAATAACTCTGCTTTTTTTATAAAATAAAGAACGGGAAGACTTAGAGATCTTCCCGTTACGACTTTAGTGGCGGTGCTTTAGCACGGCCACCCGGCATATACGGAGGAGACTTGGCCGGCAGAAGGAGGCTTTTCCGCGGGTTTTTTGCTAACCAATAGGGGGATGGCTAGCGGGGATATCCGCTCCGTAATTTGATTTCTGAAGAACGATTATTGAGCCTAGTTTATACTAAATTTTTAATTTTGTCAAGAGCGCTGCCCAATTTTTTAAAAACTAACCAAAAACTACTATTTATGACTAACCGACACTTCTTTGACAAATTCTAAAAATAGTATATAATATTTTAAGTTTACCTGGGCCGTTAGCGCAGTTGGTAGCGCGCTTCCATGGCATGGAAGAGGTCGGGAGTTCGAATCTCCCACGGTCCACCAATCGATTTTAAACTGCCAGTGTCTAAATATCTCTATGGCGAACAAATATAAAATTATTGTTTTTGTTCCAGACTCTCATACTGACATAGTCCGCCAGGCCATGGGTGATGCCGGAGCGGGAAAGCTTGGAAATTACACTCACTGCAGTTTTTCAAGTAAAGGGGTCGGAAGATTTATGCCAGAAGAGGGGGCGAATCCCACTATTGGAAAAATTGGCAAGTTTGAATCAGTTGAGGAAGAAAGAATAGAGGTAGTAGCTTCCGCTCAAGTCGTTCAGGATGTAATAGCTGCAATTAAAAAAGTGCATCCCTATGAAGAGATTGCCATGGATGTTTATCCCTTAGAAGATTTATAAGCTATTCAATAATTTGATTCCAACTGGCTCTGATGTAGTTCGCTGTTTTTTGAAAAATTAAGTTTGAGTAAAAAATAAATTAAACTAACAAACTAAGGAGAAAATTTATGGCAATTGACAAAGGTCCCAATGGACCAGAAAAAACAATTGAGGAAAAAATTTCCGAGTTTAAATTTAATTTTGATAATTGGTTAGCAGAAAACCCTGTTATAGCAAAACAACTGAAAGATGAGTTGTTAGAGCTAGCGGGGATTGAAGAGAGTGAGTTGACCGATCCCGACCTGGGCTTTGATTTAAGTTTAATCAAAGTGCCAATCGCCGAATTATCAGCTTTTGGCACTATCTGTGGGGAGACGGATAATAAATCTTTTTCTAAAAAAGTAATAAACTTTTTAGAATCTAAAGGTGTTGAATTTATTATCGGCCTAGGAGAAAATAAAAAACCGGTAATCACCTCAGCGGCGATAAATATTTCCGCCAAAGACGCCGAACGATTTTCCAAAATTATCGATAGTAGCAAGGGGTCATTAGACCCGCAAGATTCGCAAGTTGACGGTTGGTCGATTTTTGAAAGCGAATAATAATTTTGCAATTTTAAACCCCTAGTCGTAATGACTAGGGGTTTTTAAAGGCTTGATTTTTTCTTAAAAAAAATCTATAATGCCTGAGATAATCAATCGTTAAGCTTCTTTTTATTAAGTCGCCTGGCTCCACCTTCAACTCTTGCAGTTTCCCGAAGGGATCCCTTCGGGACAACGGACGCCTATCCGCCAAAATTTGAGCCCTTGTAGTTCAATGGATAGAACAACCCCGTCCTAAGGGGTAGATGTGTGTTCGATTCACGCCAGGGGCACAAGCTAATTCAAAATTTAAAAATCAAAATTAAAAATTACCTGGGCCCATGGTCTAGTGGTATGACGCCACATTCGCATTGTGGAAGCGGGAGTCCGATTCTCCCTGGGTCCACCAAAAACAATTTAAAAGTTTGTAATATGTCTACCGAGAATCAAACAAATATTCCGGTCATCTCAGCAATTATTGAGCGAGTCAGAAATGGTTCGGTAGAAATTTTAGTCCAAACTAGATGGAAACCAAATCGAGACCCTGAATATTCGGGAACTTTTGAAATACCGGCTGGCTGGATTGAAAAATATGAAAATGTCTACGAAGCCTTAAAACGGGAAACCCTAGAAGAGACCGGGCTTAAAATCATTAAAATATATCCTGACTTACAAACCAAAATACATACTCCCAAAGATGACGCCTCATTTGCCTTTTTACCTTTTTGCGGACAACAACAATTAAAGGGCGGCAAACCTTGGATTGGCTTTGTTTTTATCTGCGAAGTAGCAGATGCCGAGCCGAGGCCGCAAACTGACGAAGTAAAAGATATTAAGTGGCTAAAAAAAGCAGAATTAAAAAAGCTGTTTGAAAAAACTCCCAAAAAGATTTTTACTTTGCAACTGGGAGCTTTAGATTTTTATTTTAATCACGATCCGCGAAAATAAATTTATGGACAAAAATCCAACCAACTTGCAACCTCGGGTGGGTATTGGCGTAATGATTCAAAATGAAACTGGCCAAGTTTTGTTGGGTTTAAGACAAGGTTCTCATGGCGAAGGCGAATGGGCCTTTCCTGGTGGGCATCTAGAATTTGGCGAAACTATTTTTGCCGCCGCCAAACGCGAAGTAGCTGAAGAAGCTGGTCTGCTCGTTGAGGAATTTGAATTAATTTCTGTGGCCGATGAAATGCGTTATATTAAAACTGATAACAAGCATTATTTAAACATCGGCATAAAAGCAATCTACAATGGCGGCGAGCCAAAAATCATGGAGCCAAACAAATGCCAAGGCTGGTCCTGGTTTGCTTTAAATAATCTGCCAGAAAAAATACTGGAAGGAACAGAATTGATTATCAAAAATTTTAAGGCCAGAAAAATATACTAACCACTAATAAAAAATCACCAAGTCTTAAAATTTATTTATGAACGTGGCTGAATTTCAAACTAAAATTAAACCTAATCTGACGCTGTCAATCACGAAACAAAATTTTATCGTCCAAGAAGTGGTTAAATTTAAATTGGCTGATGGCCGTTTTTATCTTAAATGCTTTTTAAGTGACAATTATGTTTTAGCTGATGATCTAGCTAAAAATATTTTTCTTTTAGCCAAAGAAGTAAACACTCCTTTTAAACAACCCTTTGCTCCGGAGCTTGATTTTGCTGATAAAAAATTTAAATTTTTATATAATGCCCACGCCGTGGCTGAAGAAATTATGGGGCTAGAGATTTTTAAAAAAGGGGACAGCGAAAGCTTTTGGGATTATCAAGCCACCGACGGTGCTTATCTTAGCTTGGGCGTTGTTGACCAAACCAATAAACGCTTAGATTTTTACGGAAAAATTATTACTCCCAACCAACTCAATCTTTTAACCGAATCTTTATCCTTAACTTTGGCCCGGAAATATTTGGGTCAAGAATTAGAAATAACTATTGACCGGCCACTGGGCACCAAGCATCCTAAACATGGCTTTATCTATGAAACAAATTATGGTTTTGTCAAGGGTGTGCTAGCGCCAGATGGCGAAGAATTAGACGCCTATTATTTAGGGTCATCAAAACCGCTAGAGCAGGCTCGGGGTGTTTGTATCGCCATTGCCCATCGCCAAAATGATGACGACGACAAATTAATTGTCGTGCCAGCCGGCTTCCAAATCTCTGACGAACAAATTAGGTCCGCCATTAATTTTCAAGAAAAATGGTTTAAAACAGAAATAATTCGTTAATTTTTGCCTAAATTATCAAGCAATCAAAATTACTTAATTTTATCAGATTAAAATACCCCTCTAGGGTATATAAAACAGTTTAATTGGGGTTTACACACACCCAATTTTTTGTTATACTAAAAATGCTTTTATTCATTATTTTACTTTATGTTAATTACTTGGCTCGGCCAATCTTGCTTTAAAATACAAGTTAAAAATGATGGCCAAGAAATCACCATCGTTACTGATCCGTTTGAAGGCTCTGTTGGTTTACGCGCACCTTCTTTAGGTGCAGAAATTGTTACCGTTTCACACGATCATTATGATCACAATAATCTTGACGCCGTCCGTGGCACTCCTTTTGTAGTCAATACTCCTGGTGAATATGAGACCAAGGGGGTATTTATTTACGGTATTCCCAGCTGGCATGACAAGGTTGAAGGTAAAGAAAAGGGGACTAATACAATTTACCGGATTAATGCTGAAGATTTATCCATAGTTCATTTAGGAGATTTGGGTCAAGCTACTCTAACCGAAGAACAAAAAGAAAAGCTAAGTAGTGTTGACGTCTTATTAATCCCCGTTGGCGGTGGTGCTACTTTAGATGGCAAAGACGCCGCAGCCCTAGTGGCCGAATTGGAGCCCCGCATTGTAATCCCAATGCATTACAAAATTCCGGGCTTAAAAATTGACTTAGATGGCCTAGATAAATTTATTAAAAACTTAGGCCTAAAAGCGGAAACGACTGATAAACTAAGAATTGCTAAAAAAGATTTACCCCAAGAAGAAACTAAATTATACATTTTAACGCCTTAATATGGCGAGTGGCAAAAATAAAAATAATCATCACCAGCAAAAACCAACTAACCGCATCAGTTGGCTAGAAAATATTCAACAACAACCCCTGGCTTACCGCAAAACTCTCCTTTATACTATAGTTGGGCTGTTGACAGTCGGCGTACTAATTTTCTGGTTCAGCTCTTTAAGACTTACTTTACAGAAAAGCTTAACTGAGGCGCATACTAATAACAATCAAGCAAGTTTATTTAAACAATTCAGCCAAGCCTGGCAAATCACTAAACAAACTTGGTCGGACAACTTAGCTAAATTACAACAGGCCCAAGCCACACCACCCTTATTCCAAAAAACCGCCGAAGAATTAGCCGCGATGTTTAACACTGACAATTGGTCAACCACTACTAGCGCTAACCTTAAATTAACCTTAAAACATCCAACTGACTGGTTAAAACAAGACCTCGCTAATGGCTTGGTTATTAAAAATCCTCAAACTGCCACCACTTCCCCAAACTTAGCTAAAATAGAAATAATTTTGCAGCCAAATCCCCAACAATTAACGGCGGCGCAATGGTACGCTAAACAGCAACAACAAAGTAAAGTTTTAGATCAAACTTTAGCCACCAGCAGTGTACCCTTAGCTCAAACAATGGCTTTCCAACGAATTTTAAAAACTGAATCAACCGAAATCAACCAAAAAATTATTTATTTAGCCAGCCAAAAATTTTTATACGAAATCTATCTAACTACAACTGGTTTAGTTTATCAACAAATTACTGAAGAAATTTTAAAAAGTTTAACTTTGCTTAAATAATTATTTAATGAACTTGTCTATACTTTATGCCTAAGAAGAAAATCCAGCCAAAAACGGAAACTGTGGTAACCAATTTTGTGTCCAGAGTTTCTTTACAACCAATCGTGCAAGAAGTGCAACAATCCTATTTGGATTACGCCATGTCAGTAATTATTGCTCGGGCCTTACCTGATGTACGTGACGGTTTAAAACCAGTCCATCGTCGTATTTTGTACGCGATGTGGACTTTAGGCTTACGGGCCAGTGCTAAGTTTCGTAAATCCGCCACCGTCGTCGGTGAAGTTTTAGGTAAATATCATCCTCATGGTGATTCCGCGGTTTATGATTCCATGGTCCGCTTGGCCCAGGATTTTGCCATGCGCTATCCCTTAGTTAACGGCCAGGGTAACTTTGGTTCTTTAGATGGTGATTCCGCCGCCGCTATGCGTTATACCGAGGCTAAATTAACCAGCATGGCCGAAGAAATGCTCCAAGATATTGACAAAGAAACTATTGCTTGGATGCCTAATTATGACAATACTTTGCTGGAGCCTAAAGTTTTACCCTCCAAATTACCAAACTTATTACTTAATGGCACTATGGGCATTGCCGTGGGTATGGCCACCAACATTCCGCCTCACAACTTAACTGAACTAGTAGATGGCATTGCCGCCTTGTTGGATGACGAAGATTTAACCGTTGAAGATTTGATGAAATACATTAAAGGCCCAGATTTCCCGACCGGCGGAGTTATTTACAGCCATAACGACATTATGACAGCCTATGCCACGGGCCGAGGTGGGGTGGTAATTCGCGCCAAAACCGAAATTATTGAAACCAAGTCTGGTAGCTGGCAAATTATTGTTAACGAAATTCCTTATCAAGTTAACAAGGCTCAATTGTTAGAAAAAATTGCGGATTTAGTTAAGGATAAAAAAATTGAAGGGATTAAAGATTTACGCGACGAATCAAACCGGGAAGGCGTAAGAATTGTCATAGAATTAAAAAAGGATACTTATCCCAAGAAAATTTTAAACCAACTATTTAAGCACACCCAACTGCAAGAAACTTTTCACTTTAACATGTTAGCTTTAATTGACGGCATCCAACCAAAAATTTTAAATTTAAAAAGTATTTTAGAACAGTACATTTTACATCGTCAAGAAGTCGTTAAACGCCGCGCCGCCTTTGAATTAATGCAAGCTAAGGATCGTGCCCATATTCTTAAGGGTTTAATGATCGCTTTAGAAAACATTGATAAAATTATTGCCACTATTAAAAAATCTAAAGACAAGGACGAGGCTAAGATCAACTTAATTAGCAAATTTAAATTGAGTGAACGCCAGGCCGTCGCTATCTTAGAAATGCGTTTGCAACAATTAGCAAATTTGGAAAGCTTGCGGATTGAACAAGAATTAAAAGAAAAACTGGCCTTAATTAAAGAGCTAGAAAATATTTTGGCTTCCCCTAAAAAAATTCGTGAAATAATTAAAAAAGAATTACTGGCCTTAAAAGAAAAATTTGGCGATGAGCGTCGCACTCAAATTATTGCCCAAAAAGTTGATAGTTTTACCACTGAAGATTTGGTGCCTAACGAAGATACGATCGTGATGATTACCCGCGACGGCTATCTTAAACGTTTGCCACCCGAAACTTTTAAAGCCCAATCCCGCGGTGGCAAAGGAGTAATTGGTCTAACCACTAAAGAAGAAGATGAAGTTGAGCAATTTTTTACCACCACTACTCACGCCGATATTTGGTTTTTTACCACCAAAGGACGGGTCTTTCAACTTAAGGGTTACGATATTCCACAAGCCACCCGTACTGCTAAAGGCCAAGCGATTGTTAATTTTTTACAATTAGCCCCTAATGAAAAAGTTTCGGCCGTTTTGGAATCAACCGACCTAAGTTCGGCTAAATTTTTAGTCATGGTAACCGTTCAAGGCCAAATTAAAAAAACGCCAATTTCTGATTTTGCTAATGTCCGTCGTTCCGGTTTAATCGCTATTAAATTAAAATCTGATGACGCCTTACAATGGGTCAAACCTTCCACCGGCAAAGATGAAATAATTTTAGCCACGGCTAATGGTCAAAGCATCCGTTTCCGCGAAGCGCAAGTCCGCGCGATGGGCCGAACCGCTTCCGGCGTCCGGGGTTTACGTCTAAAGAAAGGTGATGAGGTAATTTCGATGGATATTATTGACGGCAGTCTAGCCAAAAATTTGCAACTATTGGTAGTAATGGAAAATGGCTTTGGTAAACGAACTGGTCTAGTTCAATATAAAATTCAAGGCCGCGGTGGCTCGGGTATTAAAACCGCTCAAGTGACTGCCAAAACTGGTAAACTAGTGGCCAGCACCGTAATTAACGCTCAAACTAAAGACGAAGACTTAATTATTATCTCCAAAAAAGGACAAGTAATCCGCTTGCCGCTAAATTCTGTCTCAGTTTTGGGTCGCGCGACTCAAGGAGTACGAGTAATGCGCTTCAAAGAACCAGATGATAAGGTGGTAAACCTAACCAGAATTTAAACTTAAACAAAAAATCACCCTCTCCCTTAAACAGGAGGGGGTGATTTTGCGATGACTTAAATAACTAATAAAGACACGAATTCCCACTATTTATTTAAGCTCGCTATGGGTTTAATAATTCTCTTCCTCAGACGAATCCTCAACCGCGCCATCGCCACAACCCGGACAATCTAATAGTCCGCAGTTTTGACAAGGCCCGCAGGAGCCGTCACAATCCGCTTGTCCACATTTTTTGCAAATGTCTTCGGCCATAAATTTGGCTTAGTTTAAATAAATCTTTAAAAATACTAACCCCTCAATACTCTTATATTTTACCAAAGAATCAATAAAAAATAAACCCGTCTGGACCATAAAAAAACAGAAAGCAACACTTTCTGTTTTCTGTATGCACGACAAGTTATATAAACATTTTACAGAGGATTACTAAACCTGTCAAATTGCTTAGCTAAGACATTTATTATTCTTCAAATATAAAACACACAAATTAAAAGCCCCTAATAAAACTTAATCATATTAGGGACCTAACTACCTGCTAATCTTTTTTGCACGGAACGACGAAGCCGGCAGCGATGTTAAAACTTGTAAAGGTATTGCAAGCCATTGCCGCAACTATTAATAAATCAAATATTACATTCTCGAATAGCGGTCGGTAAATATAACAACCCATCATTAACACTGTTGAAAGGCCCTGCACGAAATATAGCCACTTCTTTTTCTTAAACTTATTAGTATAAATATAAGAAAAAGCCAAGACCTCTTTAATTAAACAAAAACAGCCCTAATTAGTAGGACTGCTATTGTTTATTGGTGCCCGGGGAGAGACTCGAACTCTCAATCCCTTACGAGAAACGGATTTTAAGTCCGTCGCGTATACCAATTCCGCCACCCGGGCAAATTACTTTGTAACAAAAATAAAAATACTCTTAATAACTAACCAAATTGTGGCTGAGCCAATCCACACGGCCGTAGCATTTATTACCGCTCCAACCAGAATAAAGAAAACACTGCGTGAACGATCAAGTTTTAACATATGACTAACTAACACTCCTGTCCAAATACCGCCACCAAAGGTTGGCATGGCCGTAACTAACATTACACTAACCTGTCCACCATGTTCAATAATATTTTTTAAAAAAGAACCTTGTACCGTCTCACTGTTAGGCAAAATATTAAATAATATCTTAACCAGTTTAAAACGACTTTGGCCTTGTTCAAACAAGAAAAAAAACAAAGGAATTTGCAAAAAATCTAAGCCAATCACCAAACCGATTACCAAAAATTGATTTAGTCCCAAAGCTAAGCCGGTAGGGATAGAGACTAGATTACTACCAAAAACATAAACTAACAAAAAAACAAACAAACTAGTGACAAATTGCATGTTCTTATTATTATAGTTTCAGGCCAGTTGTCTTGAGTATTAAATGCCCTTAACCTTAACTAATTTTATCGTGCAAACCTGAGCGGGTGAGCGGAATCGAACCGCCTTCTCGACCTTGGCAAGGTCGCATAATAACCGTTATACGACACCCGCCTATGCTATGCTCGGCGGGCTAACCCGCACCGAGACAGAAAATCATAGGCCAACGTAAAAAACTCCTACTATTATAGCAAAAACTTTAAATTTGTAAAGAGTCCTCTAAAATGTTAGAATAAAAACAAATTATGATCAAAAATTCCAATCTACCTGAAAAAATAGTTGACCCCGTGGCTTTGACCGAAGAGGTTAATTTTGACATTACTCTAAGGCCAAAAAACTTAACTGAATATGTCGGTCAAGATACCATCAAAGAAAATTTGCAAATTTTCATGGAGGCTGCTAAACGCCGGCAACAACCAATTGAACATGTTTTACTTTACGGCCCACCCGGTTTAGGCAAAACCACTTTAGCGCACATTATTGCCAAAGAAATGAATGCAAATATCCGTATTACTTCCGGACCTGCCTTAGAACGAGCCGGTGACTTAGCGGCAATTTTAACCAACCTAGAAGCCGGGGACATTTTATTTATTGATGAAATTCATCGGCTAAATAAAGTTATTGAGGAAGTGCTTTATCCGGCGATGGAAGAATTTGCCTTAGATATTGTTATCGGCAAGGGTCCGGCCGCTAAAACTTTGCGCCTAGATTTACCGCCTTTTACCATTATTGGTGCCACTACTAAAGTTAGTTTGTTATCGGCCCCTTTACGGGACCGCTTTGGCAATATTTACCGCTTAAATTTTTATGAACCGCAAGAAATTGCCCAAATTATCAAACGCTCGGCTAAAATTTTAAAGGTAGATACAGCCGATGAGGCCATCCAAGAATTGGCTTTACGAGCCCGACGCACACCTCGTATTGCTAACCGCCTACTAAAACGCGTACGAGACTTTGCTGAAGTAAAACACCAAGGAAAAATTGATTATGAAATTTGCCAACAAGCCCTAAAATTATTAGGGGTGGATATGGTTGGCCTAGACCAAACTGATCGTAAATTATTAGAAACCATTATTGATAAATTTGGTGGCGGGCCGGTTGGTTTAAATAGTTTAGCGGCGGCTATTTCTGAAGAAATGGACACCATCGAAGATGTCTACGAACCTTATTTGTTGCAATTAGGTTTTATCGAACGCACCAGCCGCGGCCGGGTAGCTACCGCTGCTGCTTATCAACATTTAAACCGCCAAGTAAAAAAAGACAAAAATATTTTAATCTAATTTATGGAAATCACGCTAATTATTTTTTACTACGTCTATTTAATTCTACTTGGTTTATTTATACTTTTTTCTTTTTTTAATTACTATCATCTAATCCGTTTTGGTTTTTGGAGTTGGGGCAATTTGGGAGTAATGATGTTTTACGCTTTTATAACCGTAGCCATCTTAATTGTTACTTGGAGTTATTTAACTAAAATTGACTGGCAAACACCTTTAACTTCTTTTAATGACTTATCCTGGAAACAATTTTCGGCCCTAGGTAACAGCCATGCCAACCAAGAAACTGTTAATACTAATATTATTTCTTACTAAACGCTATGCTAAAACAAATCGGCCTAAGTATTTTACAACCGCAAGAAGCCGTAGCAATTTATTTACGCCAGCATTGGTTTGTAATTTTAAAAAGCGTGGCCTTATTTTTAATTTCGGCTTTAATCCCTATTTTGCTGTTATTTTTCTTTTCCCAAAACTTAACCGTCTGGTTAACTAAAGAAATCTCCACCGCTATTTTAATTTTAAGTTTAAGTTTTTACTACCTATACATTTGGCTTTTTTTATTTTTCCGCTGGACGGATTATTATTTAGATTTATACACCGTTACCAATAAACGAATTGTCAATCGTGAACAAGCGGGTTTATTTTCCCGCATAATTTCTGAGGTATCCTTAAACCGAGTTCAAGATGTAACCGCTCAAGTAACCGGATTTTTTGCTACTTTTTTAAATTATGGAAATGTTTACATTCAGACTGCCGGCGAAAAAGAGCGCTTCATTTTTACCAATATCCCTGAACCTTACGAAGTAGCCAAAAAAATTATTCAACTCTCTAAAGAAGCCAAAGGCCTAACTAAAAGCGAACTCTAATGAAGCTGTCTTGGTTTGATTATCAATTACCCACCAGACTAATTGCTCAGCAGCCAATTAATCCGCGGGACCACTCGCGACTTTTAATTTTAGACAAAAAAACTGGACAACTTTTTCATCGCCACTTTTATGACCTACCAAAAATTTTAAAACCCGGCGATGTTTTAGTTCTAAATAATTCCAAAGTTTTCCCTGCTAGGTTAATAGGTTACAAACCCCAGACTAACGGTAAGGTGGAAATATTTTTATTAAAAAAACTAAAAAACAATCTTTGGCAATGTCTAGCTAAGGGTTCCGGCCTCAAGCCTGACGCCTTGATAAACTTTAAACAAAATAAAAAAAATATCTTACAAGCCAAATTAACCAAAAACTACCCCGATGGTACTTGGGTAGTTAGTTTTGATAAAACTGCTAAAAATTTTTTAAACTTACTAGAACAAATTGGCCAAGCTCCTTTACCGCCTTATATTAAGAAAAAAACTTCTCTAAGCCGTTATCAAACCACTTACGCTAAAATCACTGGCTCAGTAGCTGCGCCAACTGCGGGCTTACACTTTACTCCTGCCCTGCTTAAAAAACTAAAAACCCACGGAGTGCAACTTGAATTTATTACCTTACATGTTGGTTTAGGCACCTTTCGACCCCTTAAAACTGCCGAGCTAAACCAACACCAACTACATTTAGAATATGCTTCGCTGGATCAAGCAACCGCTCAAAGATTAAATATTGCCAAAAAAAATGGCCAAAGAATTATTGCGGTTGGCACTACTACCGTTAGAACCCTAGAAACTTTTAGTACACCGACTGGACACTTAAAACCACAAACCGCCTGGATTAACACTTTTATTTACCCACCTTATAACTTTAAATTTATCACCGCCCTAATTACCAACTTTCATCTACCAAAATCTACCCTATTAATTTTAGTCAGCGCTTTGGTTGGCAGAAAAAAAATCCTGCAAGCCTACCAAACTGCCATCAACCGCGGCTATCGCTTTTTTTCTTTTGGTGATGCTATGTTTATTCATTAACTACCATGACCGAACTTACCACTACTATTATCGTCGTATTCTTTCTCAGCCTAATTGGTGTCTTAGGCGATTATTTCGTCAAATCAGCCAGTCAAGCCGCCAAAAATGATTGGTTAAACTTAGCAATCGGCGCCTTAATTTACGCCAGTACGGTTCTTGGTTGGGTTTACGCCATGAAACACCTAAAACTGGCCTCCTTGGGAGTATATTATGGGTTATTTACTACCTTTATCTTAATTATTGTGGGATCTTACTTTTTTAATGAACGACTTAACCCCTGGGAAATAGTTGGCATCGGCCTGGGCCTAACTTCGCTGATTATTTTAAGTCGTTTCACTTAAAAAACTCCCCCTGTGGGGAGTTTTTTAAGTAGCAATATTTTTACCTAATATCATTACTACGGTATGAAACCGTTAATCTTTAACCTAAATATGAGGCTTTTAAACTATTATTTGCCCGCTCTGGCAAAATTTGATAATAACGAAAATTAGTTGCTGGCAAAAGACTTGGCTGATTATTGCGATATAACCAATAATTTTCTAAACCATTTAAAGCTACCGCCGAAACCACTACAATTGCCAAGGCTATAACTAAACTACCCCAAATATTAATTTCGGTTTTTTTAATCTCTGATTGAATTAGTTTGGTCTTTTTAGTCATTTTTATCATAAATTTAGCCTAAAGAAAGTTTAGTCTAGCATTAAATCTTAACTTTGTCAAGATTTAATGCTAAAATTAACCTGCTTAATCGCTTTTATGTCTTTAGTTAAACAAATCGCTAACAATACTTTAATTCAAGTAACTGGTCGGCTAATCAGCGTCGGCCTCGGCTTAATAGTCCTTAGTTTGATGGCTCATTCTTTGGGGCCAATTGGCTTTGGTTACTTAACCACCATAATGGCTTTTTTGCAATTTTTTTGTACTTTGGCTGATTTAGGCTTAAATTTAACTACTTTACAATTAATCTCTGAGCCCGAAGCAAACCAAAGCAAAATTATTAGCAACTTATTAACTTTTCGCTCTTTAACCGCCATTATTCTACTAAGTTTGGCTCCGGCCGTCGCTTGGTTTTTCCCCTATCCTAATCTAGTTAAATGGGGGATTACGCTAATGAGCTTTTCCTTTTTATTTGCGGTGATCCAACAAATTTTTGTTGGACTATTTCAAAAAGAACTTCAAACTATCAAAAATGTCCTAGCGGATTTGGGTGGTAGAATAGTTTCTTTATTAATTATGCTCATAACCTGGCAATTAGGCTGGGGCCTCTGGGGAGCAATTGCCGCCTTAATTTTTAGCAATCTAGTTAATTTAATTATTTTAATACTTAGCGCCAAAAAAATTATCCACCTCGGTTGGGACTTTGATTTAACTTTGTGGAAAAAAATTATCACTTACAGCTGGCCCTTGGCCGCTACTACAATTTTTAATTTAATTTACTTTAAAGCGGATACCATAATTTTATCTTTATACCAACCGGCCACAGCCGTTGGTTTGTATGGTGCACCTTATAAAATTTTAGAAGTCTTGATCAATTTTCCTTTTTTATTTTTAGGTTTAATTTTGCCAATTTTAACCACCAATTGGTTAAAGCAAGATTTAATTTATTTTAAAAAGATTTTTCAAACCGCCTTTGATTTTTTAATTATTGTCACCGTGCCAATAATTTTTGGTTGTTGGGTTTTAGCCAAACCAATTATTTTACTAATTGCTGGAGAGGCCTTTTTGGCTTCCGCCGGAATTTTAAAAGTTTTAATTGTCGCCACTGGAATAATTTTTATCTCCTCCTTGTTTGGTTATGTAATTATTGCCGTTAATCAACAACGAAAAATGATAAAATTTTATTTTGCTACCGCAGTAATTTCTCTATTGGGCTATTTTCTATTAATTCCCCGCTATTCCTATTGGGGAGCAGCCTATATGACCGTACTAGCCGAACTACTAATTGCTTTAACGGCCGGCTGGATGGTTTATCGTTTGACCAAGCTACAACCAGACTGGCAAATTTTTATAAAAGCTTTACTAGCCAGTTTAATTATGGCCGGTAGCTTGTGGCCGTTAGCTAATTTAAACATTTTACTAACCGTCGCCTTAGGCCTACTAATTTATTTGGTAGCTTTATACGCTTTGGGTGGCATTAACCCGGAACTTATAAAACAACTGAGCTGGTCAAAGCCAAAGACTAAACCCCAAATAACTAACTAAATTGCATAGCCGATTAGTTGAATCTTTGGTATAATATCGAGGTATGTCGATATTTTTTTATTTTTTACTTAGTCTATTTTTTATACTCTTTGCCTGGCTTGCCAAAAAATCTTGGCTAACCGCGGTTGGTCTGCTATGTTTATTTTTACCCAGCTTTGAAATCCGGTTTCAATTGTGGCTTTTACCCAGCACCGTTTTAGAACTGATGCTAATAATTATTTTGGGTTGGTGGCTAATTGAAATTTGGCAACAAAAAAGATATCGTCAGGTATTTTTAGCTAATCCATTATTCTGGCCGGCCCTATTTCTTTTGCTAAGCGCCACCTTAGCCTTATTGCCTGCCCCCGATCTGCGCTCAGCTTTGGGTTATTGGAAGGCTTATTTTTTAGAACCGATTCTGCTGTTTTTTGCCTTAGCTGATCGCCTAACTGATTATAAAAAAATTCAAAAATTTTTGGTTTGGCTAGGAGCCGGAGCTTTACTAATCGCCAGCGTGGGAATTTATCAAAAATTCACCGGCTGGCTTTTACCGGCCGGAGAATGGTTCAACCCTGAAACTCGTCGGGTCACGGCTTTTTTTACCTCGCCCAACGCCGTTACTTTAGCTACGGTGCCAACTGCTTTGTTGTATCTAGGCTGGCTAATTCAACGTTGGCAAACTAAATATTTTTGGCAAACTAAGCTAGAAAAATTTTATACTGTTTGGCAAGTTATCGTAATCATTGCTATTATTACCGTCTCAATTTTTGCTCGTTCACGTGGGGCCTGGTTTGCTGGCTTAGTCGCTGTAATCTTTATTTTATTTTTTGGCTGGTCAAAAAAATATACTAGTTACTTAACTACCTTAGGACTACTTAGTTTAACACTCTGGCCCAAAATTTATCAGGCCATTGTTAATTTATTAAGTTTTAAAGTGGTCTCTGGCACCATTCGCTTAAATATTTATGAACAGACCTTGGCCTGGTTAAAACTAAACTGGCTGACTGGTTTAGGATTAGGTGGTTTTGAATACTATTATCTACAACTAACACAGCGAGGGGAAAAAATTGCTTATCTTTATCCTCATAATATCTTACTAAACTTCTGGGTGGAATTAGGATTTTTAGGATTGTTAGCCAGTCTTTACTTGCTGAGTAAGTTTTTTATTCAAGGCTTTAAAACTTTAAAAATATCTTCGGCCTACTGGTTGCTTTTAGGAGTTTTGGCCGCAATGGTAGAAATTATCGCCCATGGCTTGGTAGATGTGCCTTACTTCAAAAATGATTTAGCAATAATCTTTTGGTTGGTGCCGGCTCTTTTAGTAATTTTAGTAAAAAATCCCAGCTTGATTTTAAACCACAAACCTGTTAAGCTGTAACGTCTAGTCAATTAATTTTAACCAAAGCGGAGGGTTGGCAGAGTGGTCGAATGCACCGGTTTCGAAAACCGGAGTCTCCGCTAGGGGACCACAGGTTCAAATCCTGTACCCTCCGCTTTGGTTAAAATAAAGCTTAATTTTTTTAAATTTATTATCATGGCAGAGCTCAATAGCTACCTTACTGGTCTAACCACTACTCAGGCCCAAAAATTTTTAACTGCCCTTTGTCTAAAGGTCGGTTTACCAAAAAACCAATGGCGACAAGAGCTTAAAGTACAAACTTACCAAGTAGAAAAAATACGCGCCTAAACAGCGCTTTTTTCTTAAAAATGTGATATAATTTAGCTAACTAAGGATTAAAAACAAAAAAATGACTAAAAAATTTATTACTTTTTTAAGCCTCACTTTGTTAATTGTGTTTACCACTATGGGTTTTAGCTGTACCAGCAGTCAACCCACGGTGGCTGCACCAGTGACTTTAAAATATTGGCGAGTTTGGGATGATCAAGAAAACTTTACTGATATTATTAACGCCTACCATTCTTTGCACCCCAATGTTACTATTGAATACAAAAAACTACGCTACGAAGAATATGAACAAGCTCTACTTGAAGCTTGGGCCGAAGATCGCGGACCAGATATTTTTTCTATTCACAACACCTGGCTAAAAAAATATCAAAATAAAATTTCTCCTTTACCGGCCCAAACCACCATTAACTATCAGACTACCAACAAAACTTGGTTTAAAACTGACACCACAGTCACCAATAAAATTACCCCCACCTTAACCGCTCGACAACTAAAAGATAATTTTGTGGCTACTGTTTATGATGATGTGTACTTTGATAACAATATTTGGGGCTTACCATTAAGTGTGGACACCTTGGTAATGTTTTACAATCGCGATTTATTAACAGCCGCTGGCGTAGCCACGCCACCGACTAACTGGCTAGATTTACAAAAGGCCACTTTTAAAATTACTAAAAAAAGCAAGGACGATACAATTACCGTTGCTGGAGCGGCTCTAGGTACCGGCAAAAATATTAGTCGCAGTTTTGATATTTTATCTTTATTAATTATGCAAAATGGCGGTAAAATGGTTGATGCTAATAATAATCCCTCTTTTAATACTCTACCAGCCGAACTGCGTGGTCGAACCGAAACACCAGGCGAGGGGGCCTTAACTTTTTATACTGACTTTGCTAACCCAACCAAAGAAGTTTATAGCTGGAATACGCAAATGCCCAATTCTTTAGACGCCTTTGTCTCCGGTAAGGTTGGTTTTTTCTTTGGTTATGCCTATCAATGGCCCTTAATCAAAACTCAAGCACCAAATTTAAACTTAGGCATTAGTTCGGTGCCTCAGGTTGATAGCAATTATCCCGTTAACTATGCTAACTATTGGGTAGAGACCACCGCTAAAAAAATTGATAATACCAAACTTAATTGGGCTTGGGATTTTATCCAATTTGCCACTAACGCCAAACAAGTAACCGGTTATTTAAATCGTGCTCAAAAACCAACTGCTTTAATTAGTCTAATCGATAAACAAAAAGAAAATGAGGATTTGCGACCATTTGCCGAACAACTATTAACTGCTAAAAGTTGGAACCGCGGACAAAACCCCAATTTGGCTGAACAATATTTTATTGAAATGATTGATAGTGTAGTAAGTAAGCAAACAACCATCAAAGCCGCCTTGGACCTAGCAGCCAGTAAAATTAAACAAACAATTCGCTAACCATTTTTTATGAAAAAAATATTTTTATCTTTTGGCCTATTCGCTTTTGTTTTATCAACCGTCTTTTTTTTAGCTTTACCGGTTTTCGCCGCTACTTGTACTAATACTAGCGGTACAGTGGTAGCTAACACTTTAGCTAAGCCTGGTACTGATAATGGCTGGTATTTTTTATCCGGCCTAGACACTGATTGTTTTCAATGTGGCAATTGTGATATTTGTGATTTAATTAAAATGTATATCGGCGCCAGCAACTGGATGATTAGCGCGGCTGGGGCAGTGGCTTTAGCGGCAATTATTTGGGGAGCCCTACTTTGGCTTGTTTCAGCCGGTAATAGCCAAATGATCGAAAAAGGCAAAAATGTCATCAAAAATACGGTTTTTGCTTTAGCTATTTTACTGGGAGCCTGGATGCTAGTTAACACCATTGTTAATGTTTTAACCAATAAATCTTTAAGCAAGGAGGGTCAAGTAAACTATGGCGACGGTTTTGTCGCTTGGTCTATTCCTTCGGCTTGCCAAAACGACCAGACCAAATAATTACTAGAATTGACATCTTTAGGTATAAATTTTATAATATAGTTAATTAGTTTTATTTAAAATAAACTAAATCCTATGAATTGGAAGGGGGTGAAAACATGAAAAAAACTTTAAGTTTCTTAAGTCTAGCTTTGGTTTCAGCCTTAACTCTACCACAAATGGTTTTAGCGGTAGGCGAAGAAAACTATAACAACTATGTTTCCAGTATTAACTTGGGATCAGCTGATTTGTTTACTACGGTAATCAACGCAGTTAACTGGATTTTGGGTTTATTAATTTTAATTGCCGTTATTATTATTTTAGTTGGCGGTTTTAAATGGATGACCGCTGGTGGTAATGATGATAAGATTAGTGGCGCTCGCCAAACTATCGTTTCTGGTATTATCGGTTTAATTATCGTCTTGGCGGCCTATGCCATTGCTTCCTTCGTAATTACTCAATTTTCTGGTCTAACTGGTGGAATTATTACCACATAGCACGAATTTAATGCAATCAATTTTATATGAATAAAACTTTTTTAGTGCTATTAACCTTGGCAATTATTTGTTTGCCGAGCATAGCGTTAGCTGCCCTTACCCCAGCTAATTACGGTAATTATGTTTCCAGTCTTAACTTGGGCACAGCTGATTTGTTTACTACGGTAATCAACGCAGTTAATTGGGTGTTAAGCTTATTAGTCCTAATTGCTGTCATAATTATTCTATATGGCGGCTTTGTTTGGATGACGGCTGGCGGTAACGATGACAAAATTAGTTCCGCTAAAGGCACAATTAGCGCCGGAGTAATCGGTCTAATCATCATCTTAGCAGCCTATGCCATTGCTTCCTTCGTAATTACTCAATTTTCTGGTATAACTGGTGGTATTATTGGGACCTAAAAAACTGCTCTAGTTAATAAATTATTAGAACTGTTAATTTTGTGGGAGGGGGGTCACCCCCTCTCAACAAAATAAAAACTTATGTTACATTTTAAAAAAATCTTACCTTATTTAACTCTAAGTCTACTACTTGGTTTAATCATTTTACCAAACTTACTGCAGGCCGCTGAGACTACCATATCTAACGCTAGCGTAGCTAATGTTATGATTAGTTTAAATACCATTGCTGGTACAACTGGCTTAAATGTAATCACTAAAGACACTTTAGTGACTAAAGTTGGCGCTTTTTTAAAAACTGTTTTTGGTTACCTTGGTGCTCTTTTTTTAATCTTGGTAATTTACGCCGGCTTTCTATGGATGACAGCCGGGGGGAATGAAGATAATATTAAAAAAGGAAAAAACATTATCACTTGGGCAGTGCTTGGCTTAGCAGTGATTGCTGCGGCCTACACTATTACTGCTACCGTTTTATCAATTATCAAATAATTTTTATGAAAAAGTTTAAACTTGCGGGTTTATTAATAATTCTAGGCTTAATTATTTTGCCTCAATTAAGCTTGGCGGCCGTAGATTTTAACACTCAATTAAACTCTTTAGCTACTAGTGCTGGCTATGACACCAGTAGCGCTGTCAGCTTAACCTCTACCATTGGCAAAATTATTAATTACTTACTAGGTTTTTTAGGAATCATCGCCTTATTAATTGTTATTTGGGCGGGTTTTAACTGGATGACAGCTGGCGGTAATGATGACAAAATCAGTTCCGCTAAAAGTTGGATGGTTAACGGTTTTATCGGTTTAGTTATTATTATTTTTGCTTACGCTATTTCTACTTTTGTCATTACTCAAATTCAAGCCTTTGCCAGTAAATAATTTTATGAAAAAATACTTGGCTCAATTTTTGTTTTTAAGTTTAGCCACCTTGATATTGACTATCCCTTTTTTGGCTTTTGCACAACTATCAAGTGGTTTAACTACTAATATCAACAGCCAGTTAGACAGTGCCGCTGGTGGGGCTTACCAAACCGGTCAAAAACTTAATCCCGGACAAACCATTGCCACTATTACTAACTACTGCCTAAGCTTTTTAATGTTAATTTCCGTGCTTATTATTATCTACGCCGGCTTTACCTGGATGACAGCTGGTGGTAATGATGACAAGGTTGCTCAAGCTAAAAGTTGGATCATCAACAGTATTATTGGTTTAATAATTATTTTAGCAGCCTACGCTATTAGCGCTTTTGTATTTAGTTTTATACTAGATGTAACAAAAGGTTCTAGTTCTACTAGTGAAGCAAACGACCCTTGTAATCCAAATCCCTGTTCAGCAAACCAAACTTGTGGAAGTGATGGTGCTGGAGGATATGAATGTCTACCCATAGAAACCTAAAAATATAAAGCATTACTAAAACAGCGTCTAATTAGGCGCTGTTTTTTAAAAAATCAATTTGTTTTTATGCTAAAAAAATTATAGAATTAACCCATATGCTAAATTGGTTTAAAAAATATCAAACCAGTAAACTATATTATCCTCTAATTTTAGGGCTATTGATTTCGATTTATTTAATCATCAATGGCGCTTACTGCTTTTTAAAATTAAACAATAACCATTACAATGCCTTGGACCTGGGTATTTATACTAATGTCTTTTACAACACTGCTCATGGCGCTAATTTTATTTCCAGTATCCATCCACCTTCATATTTAGGCGATCATTTAGAGCTCCTAATTTGGCCTTTAGCCAAGTTTTATCAATTATTACCAACTCCACTAACTCTACTGTGGTTGCAGACCCTATTTTTGGCTTTAGCAGCTTGGCCGATTTATCTAATTGCAAAAAAAATCTTAAACCAAAATTGGGCCTTATTTTTTGCCGCTTGGTGGCTACTTAATCCTTTTGTTCAAAACATCAACTTATTTGAATTTCATTTACTAGCCTTCGCACCGTTTTTTCTGTTTTGGGTTTATTATTTTTGGCAAAAATCAAGTTGGCTAAATTTTTTCATTTTCAGTGCCATTAGTTTATTAATCCGGGAAGATGTGGCCTTGGTCATCGCTATGTTTGGTTTATTATCTTTAACTAACAAAAAATATTTTCTTGCTGATTATAAATTTTCCTGGTCTAAGTTTTTAGTCTGGGTAATCACCCCCATAATCTTGGGGGGAGTTTGGTTTGTTGTTGCCAATCAATTAATTGCCGGTTTTAACGCCGATCAACATTATAAATTTTTTTACTACTACCAATGGTTAGGCAATAACTGGTCGGAATTATTACTCAATTTAATCGTTAAACCTCAATTGGTTTGGCCAACTCTACTAAGTTTTAATAACATCTTTATCGTCTTAGGGTTATTAGCACCTTGGTTATTTTTACCAATACTCGCGCCAGTTACTCTAATTTTAACCCTGCCAATTTTTTTACAATACTTATTATCAGTAACTAATCCCATAATTTTAACCTTGCACTATCCCGCTTTATTGCTACCGGGTTTATTAATTGCCAGTTCATTTGGTTTAGCTAAATTACTTAAAAAACCGCCAATATGGTTAAGTTTTTTAGCCAAAGAAAAAAGTCTAATTGTTATTTCCTTAACGGCCACCACGCTATACACTTGCTTAATTGCCGGACCAATCACCGGCTTAACAACAGAGCTGAAAACTAAACCCGAGGTCTTGGCAGGCGAGATATTAAAATCCATCAAATCAGACCAAACTTTAATGGTAAGTGATACTTGGCTAACTTCAACGGCTAATCGTTCCAATATCTTTTTATTACGCTATTGGTTTTGGGGGCAACAACAATTTTCCAGCAAAAGCTATTCCTTTCCTGAAACCACTCAACAGATTTTAATTAACAGCGATGACCTAATTAATTATTCCTTAATTAAACGTCCCTGGGTAATGCTTACCGGAGCCAAAGATAGTGCTATACGACTCCGGCAACTCCTAGAAAAATATCATTTTGGCTGCCAATTATATTATGGCCATTATTTATTACTACAAAAAGACTTGGTTAATAACTGCCTTTATGAACAAACCACGCAAGCTCCTAAAAATTTAAGTTACAAAAAATTTAATCTGCCCCTAGAACTACTTGGTTATGAAACAGCTAAAACCCTAAATTTTGGTGGAGTAAAATTTTTACCACTAAATTTATTTTGGCAAAAAACTTCAACTATTGACCTGGATCTATTTTTAAAAACCACTTGGTTAAACCAAGTGGGGGAAATTTTAAAAACTGATTATTATCCTTTGGCCCTAGGGTTTTATCCACCCTCAGATTGGCCAACTAACCAAACGGTGATTACTAAATACAACCTTAGCCAGCCAAGCACTAACCAAAAAATTTATTTAAAATTAGAATTAGTTTATTTAACCGGACACCTGACTACTGCCAGCAACCGCGCTAGCTTGCGGGAACTAGGCCAAGAAAAAAGTTTGGGCAGTAAAATAATTATGATGCCTTAATTTATTACTTGATAAATACTGACTGCGGAATTTTGATAAACTAGCTGTAAATAATCTTTTTGGGCGGGAGAAAAACTACCATAAGCCTTTTCATTATCAGAATAGAACAAATAGTTAATCTTGTTTTGTCGCAACCAAGCGGCTTTTTTGTCATCTAAATTATTGGTACGTAATAACCAAACTACCTGCCAAAATTTTTCTTGATGAAACCACACTGTTTCCACTCCATGACCGGCGTAAACCGTCCGATTAGTCCAACCGGGAATAAAATTACCATAAAGATCTCCCGCCAAAATCACCGCTTCTGCTTTAGTGTTGTTTTTAAGCCAACTAAACGCGGCGTCCACTGGCCGCAAAATAAACACCGGGTCCCAATGGTTAAGATTGGCTTCTAAGTGCCGCCCGACGATAAATAGGTTTGATAAAATTATAAGGCCGCCAACTAAAAAACAAAATACTTTAATCTGCCAATTATTAGTCCTTAGAAATTTTATTATTTTAATTAACCAAGTAGCTTGGCGTAAATAACTAACACTCAAAACTACTAGCGGTAGCCACCAACCTTCTACTAAACGACGTTGAAAGGCTACCGGAGAGTAAATTAAAACCGCCCCAACAATAAACCAGCACAATAAAAAAATCTCAATAGTATTTTTATCAGATTTTCTGGCTAAACTCCAGGCACCTAAACTAGCAAATAACCACCAGGGAAAATAACTAGCTAAGGTTAAATACCAAATGGTGGTCGGTAAAACATTCTGAAAATTTCTAATCTGTACCAACCAATCTACCTTCATTAACCATAGCCAATAAATAACCGCGGGCGAACAAAGTATGATTATAACAAAAAAGTTTTTTAAACCAAACCAATAAATTTTTTTAAGCCTTAAGGTCTGAATTAATAGATAGCTGCCAAGTACTGCTAAAACCGTAACCAAATAAAAAGGATGAGACTGAATCAAAATCAAAGCACTTAAGCCGGCTCCTAAACTCCAAACTATCTTTTGCCGCGTTTCTGCCAACAAGAAAAAATAAAAAGTTAACAGTAAAAAACTAAAAGATAAAATTTGATGGGGCAGATGGATTAGGCTGGTAAAAAAACTAAACTCCGGCACCCACAAATCCATCGGAATATTATAATACCCCAAACCACCCTGATAAGTTGGCAAGTAATTAATTAAGCCATATAGTAAAAATCCGCACCCACTACCAAAGAAGGCCAAGCCCAGAGTTAAATTGCGAGTTAGCCCTTTGCTAACAAATAAACCAACCAACAAATAAACTACCCAGACCCCCAAAGGAATTAACAACATTTTATACAAAAACAAAGCCCAGACCGGGGCTAAATTAAAAAACTTGGCCAATAAACCGTTACTCCAAAAAAATAAATTAAAAAAGCTTGCCTGGTGGCTTTCACTAGTAAAGAGGTCTTTAAATAACCACTGCCCGGATTTGACTTGTTGAATATATGAATAATAAACATTATAGTCGCCGGGCGTTAAAGTAGTAATACCGGTATAAACAAAATTATCACCCTGAGAGGCTAAACCAGAACCAAAAATAAACAAACTAATCAACAAAAAAATTGCCGAGATTAAAAAGAATAGTTGATGTTCTATAAAAAAATATTTCAAATTTTCTACTAAACGCTTGGCCATAAATTTTTTAGTTTTCTTTTACTTTTGGCTTGACTAGCAGGCTCTCAAATAGCCTCAAAGAAAATCTATTGATCTCTGGATAATACATCACATAAAAAGCGATCATTATGTTAAGCGCCTTAAAAACACTAAAATAGTTTAAAAAGCCTAATAAGGTTAGAGTTAAAACTAATTTACGATAAAATAGTTTTTCACTCAGCAAACATAATGCGATCGGCCAAAGAAAATACCAAGGCTGAACCCAACCAGCAACCAACACTAAATAACCCAAAAAGGCCAAAGCACTAAGTTCAAACAATCTAAAAACTTTAGGGTCTTTTTTAAAGAGCCAACCAAGTATTAAAAAGACAACCGCTAAGACCGCGTAACCCAAAAATACTACTTGCGACTCACAAATAAATACACTTCCTAGCCCCACTTTAAAAGAAACCCCAAAAGCTAATAAAGATTGTAAAAAACTAGAGGTGGCTATATTACAAAGCCCTGATACCGCCCTAATACCATTTAAAAAAGAAAGATTAAACCCAAATGGCGCTAAAACAAACAAAACCAGTAGGCTTGCTGTCAATAAAAAACCTAATAAAAGTTTTAATAACTTGTCTAGTTTATTATTTAAAACCAAAAATAACAAAAAAAATGGCGCCACTATAATTGAAGTAAGTTTAGTAAAAAAGGCACAAACTAAAAAAATAAGGCTGGTTAAAATTTTATCCTGCAATAAAAAATAGCCGGCTAGTAAAATAAAAAAAATCATAAAAACATCATTGTGGCCATTTAACAATAGCTCCAGCAAAACCAACGGATTCCAGAGCCACAAGTAGAGCACTTGGTTGGTAAATTTACTGTTGAATTTTGTTGAAATTAGATAGATAACAAAGGCACAACCCCAGAAAAAAACTAAATTTAATATTTTAAAACTCAAAAAGTTTAACCAAAAACAATTACCAAATAATTTGCTAGGTAGCCAATATAATAAAAACTGTACCGGGCCATAGGGAGAAAGGGTTTTATCCCAAACAGTCGCATGATACACCGGGTCGGCGCTAAATAAGTCGGTAGTAATTAAATAAGGGCTAAAACTATAATTGCTCAAAACCTTACTTTGTATTAAATAAGTATAGAAATCCGTTGATAACAACGGCAGGGAAACAACAGCAATTAAACAAAAAACTAAGCTAAACCATAACAATCGCTTAGTTGTTGTCTGACTGTTGTCTATTTTCTTCCAAAAATAAACAAACGAAAAAACAAATAAAAAAATAGCTATCACCAAGATAACCGTTAAAACATTATTCTTAGGCGGTAAGTTGTGGTCGTTAAAGAAATAACTTTTGGCATAAGAAACAAGCGCTAATATTAAAAGAAGTAACGACCAGTAAAAGCTGGCCCGCATTAAAAAGCCTTCCCTACTAAACACCTGCAATACTGGCTTAAAAAATTTATTCATGTGACTAGTTATCAAAAAATATTTAACGGCCTTCAAAAAACCTTGAGACTCATCTTTTAATTTTAAAAAATAATCTGACTATTTGCCGAAGATATTGCCAACTCAACCTAAAAGTTGAAACCTTACTGGGCCGCTTACTTTCCCGCCAAATAACCGGGATTTCTAATATTTTAAACCTGGACTGTTGGGCTTTAATTAACAACTCAGTATCAAAAAACCATTCATTATTTTCCACCAACGGCAAAATCTCTCGTTTTACTCTTTCGTTAATCGCTTTAAAGCCACACGGCGCATCCTTAGTTTTTAAGTTTAAAATCAACCTGGTTAATAAACTATAACCTATTGAGGTCAGTCGACGTAAAAGATTTCGCCCAATTACTTTTGAACCAACTAAAAAACGAGAGCCGACTACTACCTCATAGCCACTAGCTATTCCTTTAATCAAGACGGGAACAGCTTCTAGCCCGGTGGCCAAATCAACGTCCATAAAAATATAAACATCGGCCCTAAACTTTTGCCAAGCAGTCCGAATAGCTAGGCCTTTGCCTTTTTGCGGAACAAACATATAACTTACTGCCTGATATTTTATTGATAATTCCTGTGCAATAACCGCCGTTTGATCCGTGGAGTCATTATCGGCAATAATTATCTGCCAGGCCTCCGTTAAATTTTTATGACAAAAATCAACCAACTGTTCGAGGCTGAGTGCTAAAATTTCTTGTTCATTATAAACTGGCAATACTATTAAAACCTTCATCGCTATTTTTTGCTAATTAGTTTAAAAATTATCACAAAAAATTCTAATATTACTTTCAACCCCAATTTTGACCGACCTTTTTGACGGTCTTTAAAAATAATTGGGATCTCCTTAATATGCAACTTCAGTTTTTCCGCCCAAAAAATAGTTTCTTCCTGAAAAGCATAGCCATTGCTCTTAATTTTACCGAGTGGTAAGGCTTGTAAAGCCTTGACACTGTAAGCACGAAAACCGGTAGTTGCGTCTTTAGTTTTTAAACCTAATAACCAACGCGAAAAATAATTAGCTGAAGATGAAGTAAAATACCGCCAGGCACTCCAGCCAACAATTTTTCCACCAACTATTCGCCGAGAACCAATCACAAGATCGTAACCACTATTAACCCCTTTAATAAAATCGGAAATCCTTTGGGGTTCATGAGAAAAATCCGCATCCATCTGAAAAGCTATACCAAAGCCATTGGCTAGGGCATAAGCAAAGCCCGCCTGATAAGCTGTTCCTAGTCCTAACTTTTTTACTCGATGAATAACTTTTATCGGATACCTTTGCGCCAATTGATCTGCTAGCTGCCCCGTACCATCCGGGGAATTATCATCAATAATTAAAATTTCTAAGTCAGTAATAGCTAAAGCAAAAATCTCCGCTACCAATCTGGCCAAATTTTCTTGCTCATTATAAGTTGGTAAAATAACTAAAATTTTCATAACACTTCAAAAATATAAGCTTGGCTATCTTGATAAACTCTTTTAAAACCCGCATCGCGTAAAATATTGATTAAAAAATCTTGGTGGTATTTATCAATCAGCACATACTGCGCCTTAAAATCTTGTTTAAGTAATCGCCATAAGTCTTGTTTTTGCTCACCAAGAGTAATACTAACCATTTCTTGATAAAGCGTGGGATTTTGCAAATACAAAAAAGTGGGATCCAGACCTAATAAATATACATTATGATCGTTATAATACCAAATTTCTGGCCAAGTGCTCCAGTTGTCATGAAACACTAAAGAGCCTTTGGTGGTATTATTTTTTAACCACTGACTGGCGCCCGCTAAGTAAAAATAATCTATTCGATTACTAGCTAAATCGCGATGCGAAGAAATTAAACCAAACAACCAAGCAAAAATTAGTGCAACCACAAAATAACCAACAATGAGGCTTTTAAACTGAGAAAAGTTTTTTAAGTACCCGGCAATTAAATCATTTATTTTTTGAAATAACCCCCGCCGAGTCTGCCAAATATCAGCTAGCGAAAAAACAATAAATAATAAAAACAAGGGGACAAAATATTCAATATTGCGAGCGGCGCGCAAAGTAAGCGCTAAAAAAAATAAAGTCAGCCAGCCCAAAACTATCGTATTTCTTTTTTGACAGCGCCAACCGCCCATAAACCACAAAACCATTAAAAAAATAAATACAGCAAACAATAAATTGTTTTGAGAGATTAGGTTAGTCACGCCAAAAGGATACCATTCGCCACCAACTTTAATTTGACTGGCGTAATTATAAATAGCAATCTGACCAATTTGTTGCCAATAAAATTTCAAATTTTGCGGAAAAAAAGGATTGATAATTACTCCCGCTGTTAAGGCGGTAATAATTAAAATAATCTGACGAAAATTTAACCAAGCCCAAAAATTAAACCAGACCAACGGGAAAAATCTTTTTAGTCTAAGCCAAAATTTATTAGCCAAATATTGCCCAGACTCTAACGCAAAAAATAGACTATTAACTAAATTATTAATCACCACCAAAACCAAAACCAACGGCCAACTGCCATGCAACCAGACAAAGAAAAAAGACAACCCGAAAACCCAGCCATTACGACGCTGACGCAAAAAATAAAAAATTAGCAACAACAAAACTACTGACAACATTGGCGCTTTGGCTAGGCCGGCTCTAAATAAAAAAGCAGCCGAACTAAATAGTAATAAAGCTCCCGCAATTGTCGCCTTAGGTTCTTTGCGATAAATTAGCCAAGCTACTGCCAACACCGCCAAGCTGGCAAAAAAGATTGCCGAAAGCTTAAGGCCTAACAACGGCGGAAAAAAACTAACAAAAGGAATTAAAAAAATATGGTACAAAAAATGTTGATTAGCAAAATTATCCTTAAGCATAGTTAAGGGTAGCCAGGGAAACTCTTTTAACAACGTCCCTTGTTTAACCAACAAGGCCATTTTGGCGTGATAAAAAGAGTCTGGATCTACTAAGCCAGTAAAGTTCTGTAAATAACAAAAAAATAGCACGCTAAGTGCTAAAATTATTAACCCACTTAACCAAAAATTTCTAGTCAAGTAGTTATTTGCCAAAATAATTTTTTTAAAAAAAATTTGCCGGGACATAGCCTTTATTAACCCCTTAAATTCTGCTTAAAATATTTTACCCACGGTAATGCTAGGGGATTAACCTGGTTAAGTTCCGACAAGCTTAAACTGAGGTAAAAACTAAACAACAGACCCTCCAAAATCTGCTCTAATTTTTGGGAGCTGCTCAGCTGATATTTTAACGAAACAATTTTTTGTTTGGCTAGAACTTTTCTCGTTAGTTCTAAGCGATGTCGATTAATTATAGAATAATTAATAGAATCAAAAAATAAAAATTTAAATTTTTTTACTACCACCGGCGGCTGGCTTAAACCTTCTAAAAGATGATGGTTTAATTCTGGTAACAACAGATAAACAGCAAATTGTTTGGCAATCTCATTAATTTGATTAGCTAGCGCATGAGCATTGCCTGATAAAAACTCTGAAGCCACTATTACCACCGGCCGGCCGGCTAATTGCTTAGCATATTTTTTAGCAACATAAAAAATTTGTTGACGTCGTTTATAAATATCTTCAGCGCTTTGTCTTATTTCTTGGCTAGTTAGCTTGCTTAGTTTAATTTTTTGTAAAAAAACTAGCTGACTAACAAACATTTGGATTACTCCTAGGTTCGGCAGCAATGAGGGATTTAACTTTTTATTAACCACATAACTTGGCCAATTATTTTGTTGGGCTAAACTGTTTAATTTACCACCACCACTAATGACAAAAACCTTGGCCTTTTTTTGTTTGGCTATTCTAGCTGTTGCTAAAACTTCTTGCGTGTTACCAGAGTAACTACAAATAATTATTAAGGTTTTAGCCTTAACAAAGCTTGGTAAATAATAATCATTAATTAAATAAAATGGCAGTTTTAGCTGTTCGGCCAACAAGCTTCTTAGAATATGCCCCGCTAGACCAGAACCACCCATACCACAAATTACTACCTGTTCAATTTGCCGATAGTAATTAACCGGGATTTTTAAATTTTTAAAATCTTTGATAATTTCTAGAGTTTGTTGAAAAAAGTTTTCAATACTAAGTTGCGCAATTTGGTAATTATTCATAAAATTTAAATAGTCTTAATAAAATATTAGCTTAATTTTAACTCTTTTTAGTAAAAATAACAAACCCTCAAAGCTTGATTTTTTTAAATAAAATCAGTATAATTAATCAAGATTTTGTTTATTCCTAACCTTTAAACACTTATATGTCTGGACATAGTAAATGGGCTACTACCCATCGCCAAAAAGAGACTACCGATGCCAAAAAAGGAGCAATTTTTACTAAATTAGCCAACCAAATTACTTTAGCAACCCGCGAAGGAGGGGCTAATCCCGAAAGCAACTTTAAATTGCGTCTAGCCATTGATAAAGCCCGAACCTCTAACATGCCCAACGACAACGTTGCCCGAGCGATTAAGCGTGGCTCTGGCGAATTGGCTGGACAAAAATTTGAAGAAGCGGTTTATGAACTAATGGCCCCCGAGGGAGTGGCTATTTTACTGGAGGTTTTGACTGATAACAAGAATCGAATAATGTCTGACATTAAAAAATTAGCTAATGGCCAAGGATTTAAAATTGCTGAAAGTGGCAGTTTGCTCTGGCAATTTAAAAAACAAGGTGTGCTAACTTTAGATTTAATAAAAAATTTAAAAACTTTTAAAGTCTTGACGGCAGATAAAATTTCCAAAGAAGAGATGGAGTTGGCTCTAATTGACCTAGGGGCTGAAGATTTTTCTTGGCAAGAAGAAACCCTAACAATTTACACTAAACCAGAAGAACTAGCCAAAACCAAGCAAGCCTTAGAAAGTGCCGGCTATTTAATTTCCGAAGCAGAGTTAGAGTTGGTCCCTAATAACCCACTACCTATCTCCGAAGAATTAAAAGAAAAATTGAGTCGTTTTTTCGAGCTTGCTGACGAAAATCCTGAAATAAACAATTTTTACACTAATGCCGCCTAAAGAAAGAATAATTTTAGGTATTGACCCTGGCTTGGCCTTGGTTGGCTATGGTCTAATTAAACAACAAGGTCAACAAAACAGCTGTTTGGCTTATGGCTGTATTACAACCGAGATCAAGGATGATTCTTTACGACTAGAACAAATTTATCAAGAGTTACAAGTTTTAATTACTAAATATCAACCAACTCTGGCAGTAGTGGAAAAACTTTACTTTAGTAAAAATACCAAAACCGCCTTAGCGGTCGCCCAGGCTAGAGGAGTAATCCTGCTAACCCTCAAAAAAAATAATTTAGCACTAATAGAAATAACGCCCCTAGAGGTTAAACAGGCCTTAACGGGCTATGGTCAGGCTAATAAGGGGCAAATTCAAAGAATGGTTAAATTGTTATTAAAACTTGCCGCAATCCCCAAACCAGACGATGCCGCCGATGCTTTGGCTTTAGCTTTATATGGTTCAAATTTTAAACAACTAATTTAAACTTGTGCCTATTCCTTTTTTAAAAATAAAAAGTTCCACTCCAAGAAACAGCCAAACAATTAAAACAGCTCCTAGAAAACTTAGTTTTAATAGATCTTTTTTGTTTAAAAAATTATTGCCAATAATTACTTCGATCATTGTAATTGGTTTTTTCTTAGTAATTGCGTTGTTTTTCTATCTCAACAGCCAATTACCGAGCCCCGAGGGTGTTATTAACCGCCAAACCTCAAATAGTACCACTATCTATGACAAGACCGGTAAAATAGTGCTTTATAGCGTCCACGGAGGCATTAAACGTATTCCTATCAAACTAACCGACTTACCAGATTATGTTAAATGGGCTTCTATTACCATCGAAGATAAAAACTTCTATCAACACCAGGGAATAGACTTAAAAGGAACCCTACGAGCAATTGTTGTGGATATTATTAGTGGCAATAAAGCCCAAGGTGGTTCTTCAATTACTCAGCAATTTATTAAAAACGCGGTACTAACTTCTGACAAATCCTTTATCCGCAAATTTAAGGAGTGGATTTTGGCTTATCAATTTGAAAAAAAATTCAATAAGGAACAAATTTTAGAGATGTACTTTAATGAAATACCTTATGGCTCCGTGGTTTATGGTGTTGAAGCCGCCGCTCAAACATTTTTTAACAAAAGCGCTAAAGATCTAACGGTTTTAGAAGGCGCCACTTTAGCCGCCTTAGTTCAACGACCAACCTATTTTTCTCCTTATGGTAATAATCGTGAAGAATTAATCAATCGAGCTAAATATATTATTGACCAAATGGTAATTAATGGTCATTTGACTAAAACTGACGCCACACAAGCAAAAAAACAGGTATTAAAATTCAAGCCGCGAGAAGAAAATATTTTAGCTCCTCATTTTGTTATTTACATCAAAGAATTACTAGCTAAAAAATATGGAGAAAACTTTATTGAACAAGAAGGCTTAAAAGTTTACACTACCTTAGATTGGGATTTACAACAAAAAGCGGAAAAAATTTTAGCGGAACAAGTAGCTAAAAATACTAAAGACTGGCAAGCCTCTAACGCTTCTTTGGTGGCCTTAGATGCTAAGACCGGACAGATTTTGGCTATGGTTGGTTCAGCTGATTATTTTAATGAAAAAATCGACGGCCAAGTTAACGTTGCTTTAAAACCTCGACAACCTGGCTCTTCCTTTAAGCCAATTGTTTATACTGCAGCCTTTAAAAAAGGTTATACTCTTAATACCGTTTTATTTGATTTGGTTACTAAATTTTTAAATACCGACGGTCAAGACTATACCCCACATAATTACGACGGAAAAGAACATGGTCCGGTAACCATCAAACAAGCTTTGGCTGGTTCTTTAAATATCCCGGCCGTTAAAACCATCTACTTAACTGGAATTGATAATGTTTTAAATCTGGCCGATGAATTAGGCTATACTACTTTAAAAGATCGTTCGCGCTTTGGCTTGTCTTTGGTTTTGGGCGGTGGCGAGGTAACTTTATTAGAGCACACTCAAGCCTTTTCGGTCCTAGCTCAAGAAGGTTTATTCCACCCTACCGCGCCGATTCTAAAAATTACCGATAAGCAAGGTCGAGTTTTGGAAGAATATCAAAAAATCGAAAAAAGTGTTCTAGACCCAGAGATAGCCAGACAAACCACTGATATTTTAGCCGATAATTCTGCTCGCGCCTATATCTTTGGCGAAAAAAATTATTTAACCTTAGCCGATCGACCAGTCGCTGCCAAAACCGGTACCACGAATAATTTTCGTGACGCCTGGACAATTGGCTACACCCCAAGTTATGTTGTGGGGGTTTGGGTTGGTAACAGCGATAACCAAGAAATGAAAGCCGGGGCTGATGGCTCTAAAATTGCCGCACCAATTTGGCAAAAAACAATGACTGAGTTAGTAAAAAACACGACAATTGAGCCTTTTACCTCTTCAACCCCAATTATTACTAATAAACCTGTACTCGATGGACAAATTGGCGTTAGTGAAATAGTAAAAATTGACAAAGCCTCAAAAAAATTAGCCACTGAATTAACTCCCGTCTCTTTTATTGAAGAAAAAAAATACCAAGAAGTACATGATATTTTGTACTACGTGAACAAAGATGATCCTCGAGGCGCCCAACCGAGTAATCCTACCGACGATCCCCAATATTTACGTTGGGAAGAGCCAGTGCAAAACTGGGCTAACCAACAAAATTATTTAACCAATGGCGAACAATCACCAACACAACTTGACGATTTACACACTCTTGCCAACCAGCCAAGCCTAGAAATTATTAACCCCACCAGCAATAGTACTATTAAGGATGATTATTTAAACATCCAACTTAATACCTCTGCTCCTCGAGGAATCTATCGTTTAGAATTTTATTTAGATAATACTCTAGTTAAAACTTATAATGGACTAATTAACAACCAACAACTCAATCTAACAAACTTAGTTAATAATTTTCATACCTTAAAAATTAAAAGCTTTGATGATATTGATAATTCTAAAGAGGTTAGTGTTGATTTTAATTTACTCCGGTAAAAAAGTAACTATAAAAAAATCCCCACTCGGTGGGGATTTTTTAGCCCTTTATTGTTTAATTGGCATTACTATATATAAATATTCCTTGCCTTTGCGGGGTTTTATTGCTATTGGATTAACTGGTTCATTAATTTCGATAACCACCTGATTAGTATTTAAACTCTGTAACCCGTCTAAAACGTAACGAAAATTAACTACTACATTATTATCCTCACCATTTATTTCCGACAAAATATTGGTGGTGTTTTCTCCCGTTTGAGTGTTGCTGGCCGAAATTACCGTCTCTTTGTTTGTTTTATTAAATTCTAGTTTAATGTCATAAATTCCTGATTTAGTAAACAAACTTACGGCCTTTACTTTTTTTATTAACTCATTAGTTTCAATTACTACTTGGGTTTTGTAGGTTTGTGGAATAATCTGTTTGTAATCTGGGTATTGACCTTCAATAATCCGTGAAACTAAATCAATATTATTATAAGAAAAAAGAATTTGATTTTCGGTTAAATAAATCTCTAAATTATTATTTTCTTCAACCAACACTTCATCTTTTAAAATCGATAAAATTCGAGCTAGCTCTTGCAGGGTTTTAGTTGGTACGATTACTGTTTGCTCTTGTTCACCACCACTTTTAGTTAAACTTATTTTTCTTTCCGCTAAACGATAACTATCGGTAGCCGCTAAAGTTATTTTTTTCTCTTGGGGGTTAAAGTTTAAATAAACCCCGGAAATTTCTGGACGAGTTTCAGCTAAAGAAACAGCAAAAATAACATCCGCTACTGCTTCTCTAAAATCGCTAACTTGGCAAATAAACGGGGTGGTTTTGGTAATTTGGGGGATTAAAGGAAATTCGGTCGCCGGCAAGCCTTTTATTTTAGTTTTATAATTTTTAGCCTCAATTTGTAGAGAAGTGTCTTTTAAAGTCAAATCAATTTTATCATTTGGTAAAAGGGATAAAAAATCAGAAAATAATTTAGCGTCAACAGTAAATTCACCTTCTTGCTCAATTTTGGCTCGCACTAAACAAGAAACGCCTATTTCTAAATTAGTGCTAATTAGCTTTAAATTTTTATCCTCTATTTTTAATAAAACATTAGATAAAATTGGTAGGTTGGTATTTTTAGTAGCTAGATGACTAACTACTTGTAAACCTTGATAAAGATTTTCTTGAATGCAGGAAAATTTCATATTATTATAATTAAATTAAGTAATAAATAAATATAGTAATAGTAATAAGCGGTGGGGATATGTGTAAAACTTTTTTTAAGCAGTAACGACGGAACTAAAAACGAAAAGGGTAAGGGGAAAAGTGTTTGATAGTTTAGGGGAATAAATGTTTTTTAAAAACTTTTTTTAAAAAAATAATTTTTTTATTTTTTTATACTCTGTTAAAACACTAGATATCAACAAGGGGGTGGGGAAAACTAAATATTATATAATCGCTGCTTGATCAGATTAACATCTTGAGCTAGTTTAGCATCATTATCTATTCCTAAATGAATTTTTTCATAAGCATGGATGGCAGTAGTGTGGTCGCGACCACCAAATTCTAAACCAATTGAAGGATAGGAAGTTTTTAATTCCTCGCGCATTAGATACATAGCAATTTGTCGGGGCCCGGCTAGGTGTTTTTTTCGAGAAGGACTGTTTAGATCTTCTAGTTTTAAATCAAAGTACTCGGCCACGGTGGAAATTATTTTTTTGGTGGTTAAGGATTTTTTGGGGGAGGCTGAAGCAATGGTACTGAGAATTGGTTTAATTGTTTCTAGGGTTGGTTCCAGGTTATTCAATTGATGATAGGCAATAATACGGTTAAGCGCACCTTCTAGTTCTCGGATGTTGTTTTGAATGATATTAGCCACATAATTAATAATTTCTGAGGACAAGAGGTAGTTTTTTTCTCGGCATTTACTATCTAAAATGGCAATTCTAGTTTCTAAATTAGGGGAATTTACGTCAGCAATCATACCCCATTCAAAGCGAGAAACCAGACGATGTTCAAGAGATTGAATGGCTTTGGGGGGGCGATCAGAAGAAATAATGATTTGTTTGTTAATTTGGTGTAAGGCGTTAAAGGTATGAAAGAATTCTTCTTGTGTACCTTCTTTACCAGCGAGAAATTGAATGTCATCAATTAACAAAACGTCAACGTTGCGATATTTTTCTTTAAAACTTTCAGCTCGGCCTTGTGAAATAGCATTAATAAAGTCATTGGTGAATTTTTCACAAGAAACATAAAGAATTTTTTTAGTTGGAAATTTTTTTAAAATTTCGTTACTAATGGCGTGTAGTAAATGAGTTTTGCCTAAGCCTACTCCGCCATAAATAAATAGCGGATTGTAGGTTTCGCCCGGCTTTTGTGTTACCGCTTGCGCGGCGGCCGCGGCTAATTCATTATTTTTACCGATAATAAAGCTAGCAAAGGTATATTTGGCGCTAATGCCAAATTGGTTAATTGGTTCGGGTTTGTCGGCTTTAATAACAACCTGATTTAAAGCCTGCTCTTTAACAATTGGTGTTAAAATAGCTTCCCGTAAAAGTTCTATTTTATAGACAACACTTTTTATTTCGTTATTACTAACATTTTTTAAAGATTTTAAAATGTGGGGGTGGTATTTTTTCTCAAACCAAGCCTTAGTAAAGGCATTTGGTACCGCGACGGTAAGGTGTCCGGTTTCATTACTGATTATAAAAGTGTTTTTAAACCAGGTAGTAAAACTGGCTTTTGATAGAGAAAGTTCTAGTTCTCCTAAGGCGGCTTGCCAAAGTTGTTGGTTGTTCATAATTTTTTCTGGCTGTGAATTATTTTATTTTTATTCTAGTGCTAATATTTTAGCACAGAAGTTAAATTGTCCACAGGGCTGGTCAAAGAGGATAAATTGTGGACAAAGGGTTAATAAAATCTAATTAAAATATAAAACCTCGTTGACAAAATTGTAATTTTCTTATATTATTAAGGTTATAAAAGTTAAATTATATTTCTATGCCCAAAAGAACTTATCAGCCAAAAAAGAGACGTCGCGCCAAAAGACACGGTTTTCGCGAACGAATGTTTACTAAGACCGGCCGTCGCGTGTTGAAGTCTCGTCGTGCCAAAGGTCGCAAAAGCCTAACTGTTTAATTATGATTAGGCGCGCTAATCGCCTGCATCTTAGCCAAGATATTGCCCGGGTTTTGCGTTATGGCAAAAGTTCGGTTAATTCTAGCTTAACCCTAAAAGTTCTAGCTAATCAGCAAGCACAAGCTCGTTTTACGATAATTATTTCAACTAAGGTTTCTAAAAAAGCGGTGGTGCGTAACAAAATCAAAAGATGGTTACGGGAGGTAATAAAACAAGAAATGGAATTATTGAAATCAGCTAATGATTTAGTAATTATTGTTAAGCCAGGCATTAAAGAGCTAAAAGATTATTTGGCAGTTAAGGAAGTGGTAATTGAAGTTTTGGCCAAAGCTAAACTATTATGAAGAATTTTAATCAAGTACTAGTTTATTTTTCTTTAAAATTAATTGAGTTTTATCAAAAAACCTTGTCTGGCGATCACGGGGTGTTGAAGTTTTTGTTTCCTTTTGGGGTTTGTCGTTTTCGTCCAACCTGTTCGGAATACGCCAGCCAGGCGTTAATAAAGTATGGTTTTTGGTGGGGTTGGTCTAAGGCTTTTGGTAGAATTTTGCGTTGTAATCCTTTTAGTCAGGGCGGTTGGGATGCCCCTTAATTATTTATTTATGATTAGTGAGCTATTTTTTGCAGTTTTTTATCAACCGATGTTTAATTTGTTGGTATTTTTTTATAATATAATTGGTAAAGATTTGGGTTTGGCGATTATTTTAATCACTATTTTATTAAAAATAATCACTTATCCTTTAAATAGTCGAGCGCTTAAATCACAAAAGGCCCTGCAACAAATTCAGCCAAAAATCAATGAGTTGAAGGTCAAGCATAAAGGAGATAGTACGGGCTTGTCGCAGGCGATTATGGGGTTGTATAAGGAAGAAAAAGTAAACCCCGCCTCTTCTTGTTTGCCTTTATTAATTCAATTACCATTTTTAATTGCCATTTATCGGGTGTTTAGTTTTGGCATTACCAAAGTTGATAGTTTAAAAGATTTATATTCTTTTGTTCATAATCCCGGGATCTTGCAAAACGTTAGTTTTGGTTTTTTGGATCTAGCACAAAGAAACGTTGTCTTAGCGATTTTGGCCGCAGCCGCTACTTTTTGGCAAGTCAAAATGTTGCCCCAACCCAAACCAGCGAATATTAATGGATCAAAAGACGAGGATATGGCAGCGATGATGAATAAGCAGATGGTTTATTTAATGCCAGCTATGACTTTATTTATTGCAATTTCTTTACCGGCGGGGCTTTCTTTATATTGGTTGGTTATGACTTTGCTGCAGGTAGCGCAACAGTGGTATGTCTTTAAAAAACAAGAAAACACTACCACGGCGGTAGTTAAATAAATATGTTAGCAACTAAGGAGATAATTGGCTTACCGGTTTATACGCAAACTCGCCAATACTTAGGTCGGGTAATTAAAATAATTTTAGACCAACAGACACAAACGCCTCAGCAATATGTAGTTAGAAAAACTGGCTGGCTAAAAACATTAGTTAAAAATTCGTTAATTATCAACCAACAACAAGTGGTTTCCATTACCTCTGAAGAAATGATCGTGGTTGATACTACTACGCCGATTCCGGTGGCAACCGAGATTAAGTTGGCTTCAGAATCTTTTGCTAAATAGTAAAATTAAAAACGTCCCTTTAGGGACGTTTTTGGTTGGCTATTTTTCTTGGTTTGTGTTGGAATTGTCATTTGGTCTTTACAATATAATCTACTAAACCATATTTTACAGCTTCTTCGGCAGTCATCCAAAAATCTCGGTCAGTGTCATTCTCAATTTTTTTTAAGGGTTGGCCAGTTTGCTTGGCTAAAATTTTATTAAGACGATCTTTGAGTTTTAAAATGTGTCTAGCAGAAATATCTACATCTTTGGCTTGTCCTTCAGCTCCGCCCATTACTTGATGAATTAATACTTCGGAATTAGGTAAAATAAAACGCTTACCTTTTTGACCGGCTGATAGTAAAACCGCGCCCATACTTGAGGCCATGCCAACGCCAATAGTAGAGACGTCCGCCTTGAGGTGTTGTATAGTGTCGTAAATTGCCAAGCCGGCCGAAACGGAACCGCCTGGAGAATTGATATAAAGTTTAATATCTTTTTTGGTATCTTCATTGTCCAAAAACAACAATTGAGCCACAATAATATTAGCCAAATTATCATCAATTGGTCCGCTTAGCATAATGATACGATCTTTAAGTAAGCGCGAATAAATATCATAAGCGCGTTCACCAGATTGAGATTTCTCGATTACAGTTGGGATTAAGTACATAGTTTTTGGTTAATTTTTTAAATAATTTTCCAGCCGAGCTTGGTTTTTTCAAGTTGACCATCTAGGGTAAAGCCGGCCGCTTTACGATGCCCACCACCACCTAACATTTTGGCTAGCCGACTGACGTCGACATGTTCTTTGGTGGTACGTAAACTACCTTTAATTTTACCATTATTTTCTTGTAAAACCAAGACAAAATTGCCGTCCTTTAGGGAATTCAAAAAGTTAGCTAAACCTTCTAAAGAGCCATTGGAATTAGCTAGTTTAGCGGTTTGACTTTGAGGAACAACAGTAAAGACTAAATTGTAATGATTTTTTTGTAAACTAGCCAGGGCTAAGCCCCAAATTTGTAAAACTGATAGTTCTTTGTTTTGATTAACTTGATTAGTAATTAAAGGTAATTTGGCACCCAATAGTAGTAAACGCGAAGCGGCGTTGAAAGTAGTTAATGAGGTATTGCTAAAAGTTAGACCGCCAGTATCAGTAATAATTCCACATAATAAATTGGAAGCCATGGGGGAGGTAATTAGGGCGCTGATTTCTTGAAAAAAATGAAAGACCACCTCAGCGGTGGAGGAGGCTCGGGCCTCAATTAAATTTAAAGCGGCAAAGCGATTGTTAGTCTGGTGATGGTCAAGGCTAATGGTGTTTGCCAAAATATTCGAGGTTAAAGTTAGGCCCGTATAGTTTAAAGAAGCACAGTCCATAAAAACAAAGGTTATCTCGGCTAGTTCCTTGGGTAGTTGGTTAATAACAAATTGTCGGCCAGGTAAAAAATTTAAAAATTCTGGGATTGGGTCTAGGCAGAAAACGTGGCTAGTGATTCCTTGATTTTTTAACCACCACCACAAGGCCAAGGCCGAGCCCAAAGTGTCAGCATCGGGGTTACGATGACAAACCAAAACTATCTGCTGGGCAGCCAGCAAGACTTGACGGAGACGGTTGGCGGTTAGTTTGTTCATAAGCGTAGCTAAAATCCAGGTATCTTAAGTGATTATTGACATCTTGTCAAATAAACTATTTTATGCTATAATTAAAAAGAATAAAATAATTTTAATTATTAATTAAATCAAATAGTATGGGTTTACCAGGTCATCGTCGAACTAGTTCTCACAAACGCAGAAGAGCCGCGCATTTTGCTCTAAAAACCAATAAGTTAGTTAAGTGTTCCAAATGTCAGAAAGGCATTTTGGCACATCACGTTTGCCCTTATTGTGGTTATTATTTGGGCAAAGAAGTGATAAAAATTAAAGTTAAAAAAAGCAAAGCTCCTAAAAAATAAATTTTGTAACCATGGCCAATCGTCACTTAGCCAGAACTTTAGCCGTCCAGACTCTTTATCAGTGGGACTTTAATAATTGTGCTAATGACCGGATGTCAGAATTCATTAAAGAAAACTTAAAAGAGTTTGCTCCAGATTTTGACGACCACGGTTTTACCGAAAATTTATTGCAAGGCATTATTAAAAATCAGGGCGAAATTGATGATTTAATTCGCAAATTTGCTCCGGAATGGCCGTTGGAACAAATCACCTTAATTGACCGAAACATTTTACGTTTGGGAGTTTTTGAATTGCGTTTTACTGAAGATATTCCGGCTAAAGTAGCAATTAATGAAGCAATTGAATTAGCTAAAACCTTTGGTGGCGAATCCTCAGGACGTTTTGTTAATGGTGTTTTGGGGGCAATTTATAAAGAGATGGGAGTGAAAGCGATTGATATTGTCGAGCCAAAGGAGGAGAAGAAGTCTTAAAAAATTTATTATTAAAAATCCCTTAATCCATAGCTCAAAATTGTTACTCGGTTTTGGCTTATGGACTGTGGGCTTAAAATCTTTATGCATGATTTAGCCAAGTTAGAAAAAATACTCAAAGTTAAATTTAACAATGCCAAGTTATTAACCCAGGCCTTGGTGCATCGTTCTTATATCAATGAACATCCCGATTTTCCTTTGGAGCATAATGAACGGTTAGAGTTTTTGGGTGACGCTGTTTTGGAATTAGCCGTGACGGAATATTTATATAATAAATACCCTAATCCGGAGGGAGAATTAACTAACTGGCGCGCGAGCCTGGTTAATGCTAACACCTTGGCAGACATTGCTAAAAATTTGGAGTTGGAACAATTTTTATATTTAAGCAAAGGAGAACTACAAGATAGCAATAGTAAGGCTCGGCGCTATATTTTGGCCAATGCTTTGGAGGCGGTAATGGGGGCGATTTATTTAGATAAAGGGTATAAAGTGGCCAGTAGTTTTGTTAAGCGTTTTATTTTGGTAGAATTGCCGGGAATTTTAGAAAAGAAACTATATTTAGATCCCAAAAGTCATTTTCAAGAATTAGCCCAAGAAAAAATTGGGGTTACGCCAACTTACAAAGTGTTAACTGAAAGTGGCCCGGATCATGCTAAAACTTTTAAGGTCGGAGTTTTCTTAGGCTCGGAGCTGACCGCTTCCGGTTTGGGTTCTTCTAAGCAGGAAGCCCAAACTGAAGCCGCTAAAAAAGGCTTAGAGGCCAAGTCTTGGTAATTTTTTTATAAATTTAAAGACCAGTTATTGTTTTAAGTAATTGGTTAAAAAACAAAAATATGCTTAATCTTGATTCTTTATTCAAAACTGCGGTAGCGGAAGGAGCTTCCGATGTGCATCTAATTGTTGGTTTATCACCTTATTTGCGGGTTGATGGAGTTCTAAAGCCTTTAACCAAGATAGAAGCTTTAACCGCTAAAGAAGTAGAAAATTCAGTGTTTGGTTTATTAGATCAAAAACAAATTGAACGTTTTAAAGAGGATCGGGAATTAGATTTATCTTATGAAATTAATGGTGGGAATAGGTTTCGGATTAATTTGCATTATGAGAAAGGTTGTGTTGGCCTATCAGCTAGATTAATACCAGTTAAAATTCCAACTTTAGAAGAGTTGGTGATGCCCGAAGCAACCTTGGGATTAATAGACCAACGACCGGGTCTAGTTTTGCTCACTGGTCCGACTGGTTCTGGTAAATCCACTACTTTAGCTTCCATGTTGGAGCACATTAATCAAACTCGTGCGGAAAACATTTTTACCTTAGAAGATCCAATTGAATTTGTGTTTAAGCCGGCCAAGAGCATCGTCCGTCAGCGGCAATTGTTAAATGATATGTTAACTTTTGAGGCGGGTTTAGTCCATGTCTTACGTCAGGACCCGAATGTAATTATGGTGGGTGAAATGCGTAATTTAGAAACTATTGCCACTACTATTACTTTGGCTGAAACTGGTCATTTGGTTTTAGCAACTTTACATACTTATAATTCCGCTCAGACCATTGATCGTATTATTGATAGTTTTCCGCCACACCAACAAAATCAAATTCGTTTACAACTGTCTTTAACACTTAAAGGGGTTATCTCTCAAAGGTTACTGCCAAAAGTTGATGGTGGGCGTATTGCGACCCGTGAAGTGCTTTTGAATAATCCGGCGGTGGCAAATTTAATCAGAGAAAACAAAGTGCCACAGATTAAAAATGTAATTCAAACCGCTGGTGCCGAAGGGATGTTTGCGATGGATCAGGATATTCAAAGTTTGTATAAGAAAAAAATTATTAGCAAAGAAGTGGCGCTGGCCAATTTGACCACGACTAGAAAGATTTAAAATTAGTTAGGATGTTAAATAAAAATCCGTCTTCGGTAGGGGCGGATTTTTTAGTTATGTTAGCGGCGGTCTTAAATTAAAAATAAAAAACGCCAAAGTTTTAGTTTTGGCGTTCTGATTGTTTTTGGCCCCAGCGCGGTAGTGGATCAAAAAATTTTGTTTTGGAAAAATGCTTTCCTATAAATTCAAAGATAATTAGTATACCCAAAACATCAAGAGGTTCGGGACGCGGCAACTGTGACAGATACGACTTGAAGTCAAAAATCATAAAATATAACAGTCCTAGGGTGTAGAGGGTAGCAATAACAACCCCCATTATTCTAAAAGACCAAGCGATCAGACATCGTATTTTCCAAGGCATTTTTATACACCTCCTTTATAAATTTTAAACTGTGGGACGTGCAGGATTTGAACCTGCGACCGTTCGCTTAAGAGGCGACTGCTCTACCAACTGAGCTAACGTCCCGTAGTAATTAAAAATTTAAAAATCAAAATGCAAAATTAATTATTGAGGATTTAATCAGCTGTTTACCTCAACTCTCGGAGATAATTGACGCGAGGCGGTAGTAAATATCCTCGAATAGAATTTGATTATTAATTTATAATTAGCAACATAATAATAACGGAAAAACCTAAATAAATCAAGTATAGAAACGAGGGTATAAATTATCTATTATGATGAACTTGATTGTTGTTAATAATACCAACCGCCCGGGAAAGTTTTAGGTATTTTATTTTTAATTCCCGATATTTATCCGAGGTAATATTTGTTTTTTGTTTTAACTCAGTTAGTTTAACGACGAGGGGAATTAAGGCCTGTTTGGCTGATTCTCGGATTAAATTATTTGGTGCTTCTTTGGACGTAAGTTCGGTAATTGAAAGTAGTTCTGTAAGTGGGTGAGTAGACTCAAATTCTAACAGAGCTAATTCTAGCTCGGCAATTTCTGGTCCGCATTCTCGAAGGTTTTCCGGCGGGATTATTGTCTCCGGATGCTCTTTTGTCCACTGTTCAGGCTGTCCGTTTTTTGTTTGAAGTTTAAGCTCCTCAAGGTTTGGCTTTTCAGAAGTTCCATCCATAAAGTTATTGGTTGGTAGTTAAAAATTTAAAAGCTTAGTGGTGGTGCGCCCGGCGGGAGTCGAACCCACGTCATTGGTTCCGAAGACCAGCGTTCTATCCGTTGAACTACGGGCGCCTAATCCTTTTCAATATAGCGGATAAAGCGCCTTAAGTCAACCAAAAACCCCGAATTAATCGGGGTTTTTGTAAAAAAACAGAGTTTAGGATTTTAAGGCATCTTTTAAAACTTTGCCGGCTTTAAATTTAGGCACGACGACATCAGGGATTTGGATTTTTTCACTAGGGTTTCTAGGATTAACGCCAACTCGGCCAGCGCGTTTGCGAGCCGAAAAAGCACCAAAACCAGTAATCGTGACCTCCTCACCACCTTTAATTTTTTCGGTGATAGTTTGGGTAATGGTTTCAATAGCTTGCTCAGCTTGGGCTTTAGTAATACCAACTTTTTCCGCCAGAGTTTCAATTAATTGCGCTTTGTTCATAAAAATAAAAAATTATTTTTTAAGCTGTAGTTATTTTAGCTGATTTTAGTTAAAAAGTCTAGTCGTTTTATTTTTTTAACCTTAGCTTTAGCTGGATCTATTTCTAATAGAATGGAATTAAAGAGGGCGGTTCCTTGAGTTGGTTGTTCGTGCATTTCTTTAATTGGTAAACCAGGTTCTTCAGACAGAAAGCTGTTAATAACAGATTGTTGGTTGGCTCCCAAAACTGAAGCTTGAGGCCCGACCATGCCGACATCACTAACATAGGCCGTGCCTTGGGGCAAAAGCTGTTGGTCGGCGGTAGGAATATGAGTATGGGTACCCAAGACGGCGGAGACTCGACCATCAGCAAAAAAACCAAAGGCGACTTTTTCCGAAGTTGCTTCAGCATGAAAATCAACCAGACTAGCCACTAGATCATTTTTAGCAGTTCGTGATAAAATTTCATCCAGCATTCTAAAAGGATTACGGCAATTATCAGCGCCTTTTACAAAAACTCGTCCGAGCAAGTTAATAATCAAAATCGAACCTTTTTTGGTTTTAATAATTTGATAACCTAACCCAGGGTCAGTTGTGGCAAAATTGGCTGGCCGGATTAAATTAGTTTTTTTTTCAAGCAAATCCTTGGCCACCTCTTTGGACCAGATGTGATTGCCGGAAGTAAAAAAATCTACTCCGGCTTTTTCCATTTCTAATAAGGTGCTGGCGGTCAGGCCAGTGCCGTGAGCTAAATTTTCAGCGTTAGCAATAACTAAGTCTAAATGATTATCGGTTTTAAGTTTTGGCAAAAGTTTAGTAACCGCTAAGCGGCCCATTTTACCAACAATGTCACCGATAAAAAGAATTTTAAGCATAAAGATTAACGAGCGTATTCCACGATGCGAGTTTCGCGAATGACATTAACTTTAATTTCACCAGGATATTTTAATTCTTGTTCAATTTTTTGGGCTACGTCGCGGGCCAATTTAATTGCACCTAAATCGTCAATTTCTTCAGGTTTAACAAAGACTCGGATTTCACGGCCAGCTTGAATGGCATAGGCTTTTTCTACGCCCGTAAAAGCCAAGGCGACTTTTTCTAAATCTTCTAAGCGGTTTAAATAATTTTCGTAAGAATCTTTGCGAGCGCCCGGACGAGAACCAGAAATAGCATCAGCTACCTTAACAATAATACTTTCTAATGATTTGGGTTGGTCTTCGTGATGGGCTAAGGCAATGTAAGCGATGTCTTCGGGTAAACCAAACTTCTTTAGGATATTATAACCAATTGAAGGGTGAGTGCCCTGAACTTCCTGATCCACGGCCTTACCAATATCATGTAAAAGTCCACCTTTTTTAGCCAAGCTAACATCGGCACCTAATTCTTCGGCTAATAAAGCGGAGAGGTGAGCAACTTCAATAGAATGTTGTAAAATATTTTGGCCATAGCTGGTGCGATATTTTAGTCGTCCAACGATTTGAACTAATTTTGGGTCTAGGCCAGTAATACCCAGACCATACAAAGCATCTTCACCAGCTTTTTTCATTTCTTGGGCTAGTTCAGTTTTAACTTGCTCAATTGTTTCTTCAATGCGAGCGGGATGAATACGACCATCGCTAATTAATTTTTCTAAGACACGTTTGGCTAAGTGCCGTCTAATCGGAGAAAAGCCGGAAATGGTAATTGCTTCCGGAGTGTCATCAATTACAATTTCTACCCCGGTTAATTGTTCAATAGTTTTAATGTTACGACCTTCGCGACCGATAATTCGACCCTTCATTTCATCTGAAGGCAGGCTAACCATAGTGGTAGTAATTTCAGTAGCCTGAGGAACCGCACAACGTTGAATAGCTAAAGTTAATAAATCGCGAGCTTCATTTTCAATCTCTTCGGCGGCTTGAGTTTGTAATTTTTGAATGCGTTGGACTAATTCACCTTTCATTTGTCTTTCGGTGTTGTCAATGATTATTTTTTGGGCCTCTTCTTTGGTTAAGCTGGCAATTTTTTCTAATTTAGCAATTTGTTCTTCTTTAATTTTTTGCAATTCTAATCGCATGCCTTCCAATTTTTGTTCTCGATCTAGGAGCTGTTGTTTTTTGTTTTCTAAATCCAACAATTTTTGGTCAAACAAAGATTCGCGCTGTTCTAGTCTTTTTTGGGCGCGGTGTAATTCCTGAGAGCGCTCTTTTTCTTCTTGCTTAGCTTCTTCAATTATTTTTAGGGCGCGTTCTTGAGCCTCTAATAAAATAATTTTTTGTTTGGTTTTGGACTCTTCCAGTAAATGTTGAATTTTGGTTTCAATGGTGTCGCGTTGGCGTTTAGCATAGCTTTTGCGTCCATAAAAACCCAAGACCATGCCGCCAAAAATAGCGACAAGAGTAATAGTAATCCAAATTGGGTTAATCATAAAATTTTCCACAGTGGTCGGTGGGTGGTTATAAATTTGAGTTCAAAACGACAGCAAAAACCCCAACTTTTAGTTGGTGAGAGAATTATTTACGATAAACAAAGTATAGTTGCAGGTCACATTTTTTCTATCAGTAAGTTGTTGTCTGTTTTTATTAAAATTGGAAAAAATTCTCTATAGCTATCAAAATTTATTCAACCACTCAGACAAACCAGTTATTAATTAAGACTGTAAAGAGTATAGCATAAAATATCAATTTTGGCAAGATTAGCTTAAATTTTTGGATTTTTTGCGGTTATAGAGCCAAAGAGCCAGAGCGAGCAATAAAAACAGTCCCAAGCCCAGGTATTTTAGCCAGTCGGGAGTAGCTTTTTTGATTTCAGTGGTAGCGGTTGCTCCTAAAACTTTTTCTATTACTAAATCATTGTTGGTACGAGGTAATAGTCTTAATCCGGTAGCGGTTTTACTTAAAATACCAGTAACTCTAATTTGATCGCCTTCCTTAATAGCTAGATCAAGATTAGCAGAGGGCTTGAGATAAACTTTCAATTCTTGGCCATCATTGGCTAATTGAAAATAGGTTTTGGTGTTTTCGATAACTTGGCCGGTTAGGGTTAATAGACTGCCGACATCTTCATCGTCTAGTTCGGAAAGATTTTTTTCTTCGGGTGTTAGGGGGTTATTGTGGGATAAAATCCTGATGTCTGCCTGAGTTTTTATTTTAATTCTTTTTTCACCGCCGCTTTCGGCTAGTTGACCGGTAACAAAAACCTTGTCTCCTAAAATGAGCTCTGGAAAATCTTTTTTGTAGCAATAAATTTGAATTCCCGGTGAGCCAGTCAAATAAAAGATTTGTTGGCCTAAAACACCCGGTAAAACCGAAACTACGCCGGTTAGGCTAACATTTTGTCCCACCGACAAGGCCTTAACTTCTTCCAGAGTGGTGTTAATTAGAGCGGAACTTTTTTGTTTAGCGCTAGCGGAAGGATTGGTTGAATTAGTGGTGGTCTCTCCGGAGGTTGTCGATTCTTCCTCAGTTATCAAAGTATTCTTTTTAATAGCAAGATAAAAATTCTTGGAAGTAGTTAAATTCTGGTTATTAGTAATTTTTAATTTAATAGTATATCTCTTGGCTTGGTAAAAAATATGAAGCGGTGAACTAGAAGTGCTGGTTTGACCGTCGCCAAAATCCCACCAAAAATTTAAGGGACCGCCGGTAGGATTGGTGGAGTCAGAGGCGTCGAAAGTCACTGTTTCGCCAAGCAAGGGTTGTTTGTTGGATAGCCAATAGGTAAGTTGGGGAGTTTGAACTGGGAGTAAAATTATATTTTCTTGGTCCGGAGTAAGTTGTTTGGTTAATTCCCAGTCGCCAAATTGATCACGGCTCCAGGAAATATTTTCCAAAGCTTCTTTATAGTTAAAACTGTCAATTAAATGATTTTTAACATCATAGAGTTTAATAGTATCTCCGTTATTATCCAAGGCCAACTGAGAAAGACTGCGATAAATAGTTAAAAATTTTCCGGCTGCCAAAGTAGTAGTGCTAAGGGTAGAGGTGCTAAGGATAAATAAGTTTTTGGCGGTATTTTGTAAGCGCCAACCAGCCAAATCAATAGGGTTTTGTCCGTTATTTTTTAACTCAATAAATTCAGTTTGGCTGTCGTCACCCAAGGGGTTGGCTAAAAGCTCGTTAAGAACTAGTGATCCTTTGGTAATTTCTTCGGTACCGGTTGGTTTGGTGGTGGCTAGAGTAAATTGATTTGGTTGTCCTGGGGTAGGAGTAGTGGTAATTATAAAATCTAAATTATCGTTGGTCAGGTTAGTAAAACTTTTTCTAGCCGCACTTTGACCATCGCGCGGAGCAGAGGCATTGTTAGAATTTTTATTATTCCAGTCGCCATAAACTACTTGGTTAATTGTTTCTCCAGTGGGACTTTTGAGTAAGATTAAATCACCGGAGTTGTTAAGATTGCCAGAAATTTTATTAATCAGTAAATAGCTTTGGGAACTTAGATTGCCGGTTAGTTTGGTTTGGCCTTTAGAGCCATCTTCAATTAGCCAGCCAGTTAAGTCAATACTTTGGCCGGTAGTATTATAAAGTTCTAGCCATTCTTCTTGGCCATCTAGGGGGTCGGCCAAAAATTCGTTGATAATTATGTTATTAGGAGAATAAGTTTGAGTATAACTACCGCCACTGCCACCAGTGGCCGGTGTTGGAACAACAACTACGGGGGTGGTGGTAGGGTTTTCGCTTGGAGGAATAATAACTAGGCCGGTTGAATTAGCGGCCTTAGGAGTACCGCCAGGATTAGCGGAGGTCTGCCAAGTTTCATCAGCTTTACGTTCTAAGGTGGCCTTGGTTTCATTGTCTCCGGCTGGCCAGCCGGCAGTAGCATCAATTGAATCAATTAGATTACTAGTAGCATCGAATAATTCTAATTTGTCACCACCGTTGCTTAGGGCACCAGTATAAATTTGATCAGCGGTTAACTCGGGAACTGAATTGTCGTCGGTGCGTTCTAATAAAAAATACCCTTGAGCCACAACTTTGTTGCTAAGAGTTAAATTAAGGGAGCCAGAAGTGGTTTTTAGCGACCAACCACTTAAGTCTATTTCTTGATCGGTGGGATTATATAATTCCAACCACTCGTCATTAGCCGAAGTAAACGTGCCCATCCAGGCCACCTCGTTAATAATTAGGTGAGCCTGGGTTTGACCCTGGCTAAGGGTTGGGCGTAATAATCCAGAGCCCAAAAAAACCACGATAAAAATTATCCTGGCAAAATAAAAACCGCCTCCTATTTTCATGTTTTTACACGTTAATTTTTAATTTTGTTATTTTTTTTAAAACAAACGATCCTTGCCGACAATAAAAGGAATTTTTTGTTTTTCAATTTTGATCGTAACGGGGGTTTTTAAAGTTTTTTGTTGATCAATTCTAATGACTGTTGATTTTTTAGCTGACAGGTTAATTTTTCTGACTAAAAATTTAGAAAGGGGGATTTGTTTGGTTCTAAAAAATGAAAGACTGGAAGGTTTTTCTTTAATTACTATTTCGAAAAAACCATCTTGGGGTTTAGCAAATTCGCCATTAATAAAATCCAAATTGCAAATTTTTACCTCGGTTTTATTGGAAGTTAAGGTTAAAAAGTAACTTTGATCGCATTCTAAAATTAAGGGTTCGCCCGGTAAAATAATAGAAGTTAAGAAATAATAGTCGTTAACTAAACCAACGTCAATTTTTTCTATTTTTCGGCCGGCTAAAATATCACAGGCAGCTAAAGGGTCGGGTAGACCAAGAATTTTGGCCAAAGTCTGTGGTTGGCCTAAAGGGATAAAACCAAAAGTGACGTCAAGATCCGCGGCCAAATTTAAGACCTGGTTAACTGTTTGGTCGTTTCCGACAATGATTAAGTTTTTTAAACCACGCTTAAGTTCGTCCGTTAAAATACTGCGAATATTCTTTAGAAAAGACAGGCGGTTTATTTTTCCATTAATACCCAGCTGGGTTAGTCGTGCCTCAACGCGAGCTAAGTTAGTGGCGTATTTATTTTCTGACAGACAAGAATCGTACAAGTAACTGTACATAAAGTAAAAAGGATTAGCGGGTTATTTTTTGCTTTTGGTGGGAGTAGGAGTCTCGGCCGGTAAATCTTCTAGTTCAATTTTTTCTTGACGAATGGATTCTGGTCGGTCGCTTTTTGTTCGCTTATCGTCCATCAAACATTTGCCGTTTAAAGAAGCGCCGGCGGCCATAGAGATGATTTTAGTGCGGATATCGCCAAAGATTTTAGCGGAAGCAGTTAATTCTAATTTTTCTTTAATTTTAATATTACCTTGAACTTCACCAGAAATAATTGCGTTAGTGGCTTGGATGTTAGCAAAAATTTTGGCTTTTTCTCCGACTTTTAGGTTTTTTTCGGTGCGTAAGTTGCCGATAACCGAACCTTCAACAACAACGTCGCCCTCGGTAATTAGGTCGCCTTCAACCCTAACGGAAGGGCCAATTAAGGTGACGATGGAGTCTTTGGTGATTGGTTCATTGCTAAACATAAGTTTTTGTCTTATAAAATTAAAATTTATAAATGGTTTGAATAATTACTATCTAAATTTTAGGTGATTAACGGCCACTTGTCAAAGGGATAAAGTTATGCTATACTCTTTAAAGTTTTTTAAGTCTTGAATAGTTTGAAATTATGGCAAATATTAAAGCCGCCGCCAAAGCTTGGCGCAAAAACATTAAACAGCGGGCGCACAACAACCAAATAAAAGAACAATTAAGAAATTTGGTTAAATTGGCACGCAAAGAAGTCTTGGCCAAACAATCCGAGAAGGCCATAGCCGGGGTTAAGGTTGCTATTAAAGCCTTAGACAAAGCTAGGCAAAAAGGTATTATCAAAAAAAATAACGCCGCTCGGCGCAAGTCTCGTTTGATGAAAAAATTGAATTCTTTAAACAAAAGCTAAGTAGTTAGCTTAGTAAAAAGCAGATCAAGTAAAACCACCGGTTTAGCTTGACTGCTTTTTATTTTGGCCTCGGTTTCCAAAATTGCCTGGTAAATATTTTTTAATTCTAACAAGGAGAAATTTTTTAGTTGATTGTAGGCTTTTTGGACGGTAAAAGGTTTTTCTTCCAGTTCTTTGGCAATTTTTTCGGGCGAAAGATAACCGCCCTGGCGATCCAGTAAATCTTTAGTTCGGATTAACACCCGAAAGTACCAAGTTAACCTGGTTAAAATGGCTAATTCCGAATCACCGGCGGCTAATTGTTGCTGGAGGAGTTTGCTGGCCAGTTTTTTATTTTTTTGACCAACCGCATCAATTAGTTTAAAAATATCTTCGCTGGCCAAAGCTAAAACATTTTCTTTGACATCTGTGGCGGTAATTTCAGCGTCTAATTTTAGAGCAATTAGTTTGTTTAATTCTTGTTGTAATCTAAATAAATCATTGCCCACTAAAAAGACTAGGGAATTAATGGCTTCGGAACTAATTTTAGCTTGCTGGGTAGTAGTAGCGGTCCTTAACCAAAGAGTTAATTCTTGGTCAGTAAGCGGCGTAAATTCTTGCCAGTAGACCTGGGTGTCTTTATTTGGTTTGAGTCTAGTTTGACCTAAATTAAAAGCAGTCTTAGTCTTAATTGCTTGGCTTAATAATTCCGGTAATTTTTGACGGCGATCGTTAGTAGCAAATTCAGGCTCCCAAAAAACCACAATATTATCTAGCTGCCAATTTTTTTCAATCAACCAATCTTTAATTTTTTCAAGTTCTGCCTTTTTGCCATTAGTAATTAAGTTTTTAGTAATGATCAATTTTTTTTCAGCTAAAAAAGCACTGGACATTACGGCTTGTTGCCAGGCCCCCAGGGTTAGGTTTTCTCCGGTTAATTTAATTACGTTTAAACCAGACTTATCTTTTTCTTTGATAAATTTTTGTTCTAATTCTTGCAATTTTTGTTGGCTCCGAAAGGTGTCAGGCCCAAACAGAAAAAATAACATAGTAAAGGGTTAAGGGAAAAATTTTAGTAGTGGCTTTACCACTATTTTAGCCTAAGCAGCAACTATTGACAAGAAGTAGTAAAAGGATTAAATTAGGAAAAGAAAAATGCAATTAAGGAGGAAAAAATGAGTGAAAAGGATAAGGTTGATAAGGATATAGCACAACAAGTGGTTAGCTTAGTTGAGGAAAACGCAAGGCTGGATAAGGAAAATAAAGCCTTGCAAGCCAAAGTTGTTGAATTGCGGAACCAAGTAAGATTGGCGGATGAACATGAATTGGTGTTCAAGACCGTGGAAAGATGCGTGGTCTGTAAACAGGTCATGCCCGCACTCAGCTTAAACGGCACCACTTGCAATAATGTAAAATGTCGCGAGGGATTAGCGACTTATATTGCAACAATCAAAACTTTAATGGACAACCGATGACACTAAACAAGCCAGTTGAAAAGTAATCAGCTGGCCTTTTTTATTTAAAATTATCTTTACTAGCTAGTTAGAGGTTTGGTTTGGCCCCAATTGTTTCCTACTTCTACTTCCACCCCAATTGGCACGCGTAATTTAAAAATTTTACTCATTGTCTCATCAACAAATTTAGCTACTTTAGCTACTTCGGAAGTGGGAGTTTCAAAGACTAATTCATCATGAACTTGCAGTAACATTTTAGATTTTGGCGAAACTTGCGGTAGCTCTAGTTGAATCTTAATCATCGCTAGTTTAATTAAATCAGCGGCGGTGCCTTGAATGGGTGTATTGACGGCAATGCGTTCGGCCCCGGAACGGATTTGCTGGACGCCGGAATTAATTTCGGGAATGTAGCGGCGGCGACCAAAAATAGTTTCTACGTAACCGTTTTCTCTGGCGTATTCAATGGTTTCTTGTAGGTATTCTTGAACTCGTTGATAATTGGCAAAATAACGTTCAATAAAGTCACGGGCTTTATCCATAGAGACTCCTGTGCCCTGGGCTAAGCCATAAACACCCATACCGTAAATTACTCCAAAGTTAACGGCCTTGGCTTCACGTCGTTGGGCACTGGTTACCTCGGTTAAAGGGATATCATAAATATCGGCGGCGGTGCGGGTATGAATGTCTTCGCCGTCTTCAAAAGCTTTAATCATTTTAGGGTCATTAGCTAAAGAAGCAACTACCCGTAATTCAATTTGCGAATAGTCAGCCGAAATTATTTGATAGCCCGGTGGAGCAATAAAAGCCCGCCGAATTTTTTTGCCTAAATCGGTACGAATCGGAATATTTTGTAAATTTGGTTCCGAGGAAGATAGCCGACCCGTCGCGGTAACGGTTTGGTTGAAACTGGTGTGTAGTCGTTTGTCTTGCGGGTCAATCAATTCTGGCAAAGCGACTAAGTAAGTACTTTGTAGTTTGGCTAATTCGCGGTAGTCTTTGATTAAAGGAATAATCGGGTGCGCCTTGGTTAATTTATCCAGTTCATCAGCGGCCGTGGAAAAACCGGTTTTGGTTTTGCCCACCCCCCAAGTGGAAATTTTTAATTTGCCAAATAAAATTTCTTTTAGCTGTTTAGGTGAGGCAATGTTAAATTCTTCTCCCGCCGACTGATAAATTTTAGCCGTTAGTTGCTCAAGTTCGGTGGCGACTTCGTTAGACATTTGATTTAAAAATTTAGTGTCAAGCAAAATTCCATTTTTTTCAATTTGGGCTAATACTTCTACTAAGGGCAAATCAATTTTGTTAAACACGCCGAGCAAATTTTCTTGCTCTAATTTAGCCGACAAAACTTCATACAGTCGCCAAGTCCAATCCGCGTCCTCACAAGAATAAATGGAAACTTTTTCTACTGGTACCTCGGCTAAAGTAATTTGGTTTTTACCTCTGCCGATCAAGTCTTCAATCGGTTGGGTTTGCACGCCAAATTCGGCAAAGACCGCACCATCCAAACTGTGTTGGCGGCTACCGGGGTTTAGTAAATAAGAGGCTAGCATGGTGTCAAAATATAAACCATTTACGGCTAAGCCCACGGTCATTAGGGCCTCAATATCATATTTAGCATTATGAGCAATTTTTTTAATTTTAGCCTCAGCAAAGTATGGTGCTAAAGTTTTTAACCAGTCCGGATGAGCGGCAGTATTTAGGTAATAAGCTTGGGTTTTCTGCCAGCAAAAAGAAATACCTAAAAGCTTACTTTGCCAAACATTAGTGCTAGTGGTTTCGGTGTCCCAGGCCCATTCGGTTTGTTTAGTAAATTCGGTTAGAAATTTTTTAAAGGTGGCTTCGTCGTCGATTAACAGGTAATTAATGCCAACTTGTTTTTTGGTATTTAGGGCTTGCTGGTCCGCCATTTTAGCCGGTAGCTTACTGAGCAAGCTTTTGAATTCTAGTTTTTGAAATAAATTAACCAGCTTATCGGCGTCATAAGTAGTCAGCTGGCAATCGGTCAGTTTAAAGTCAATTGGTGTGTCAGTTTTAATAGTGACTAATTCTTTACTTAGTTTAGCTTCGGCTGTTTGGGTAGCTAATTTTTCTTTCACTGCCGGCTTTATGTTGGGGTCGGTTAAATGTTTATAAAGGTTGTCTAAGGTTTTATATTTAATAATTAATTCCTGCGCAGTTTTTTCGCCAATACCTTTAACCCCGGGAATATTATCAGAAGGATCGCCACGTAGCGCTTTATAATCAATCATTTGGTTCGGGTTTAAACCATAACGCTCTTTAACGGCCGCCGCGTCATAGGTGATAGTGTCAGAAATTCCTTTGTGTAAAGATAAAACTTTAACTTGATCGGTGATTAATTGTAAGGTGTCTAAATCGCCAGTAGCAATGATAACGTCCAAGTTTTTTTGGTTGGCTACTTTAGTAGCAATAGTGCCAATTAGGTCGTCCGCTTCAAAACCAGCCAGTTCATAAATTGGTAAATTAAAAGCAGCAATAATTTCTTTGATAAGGGGAATTTGGGCGTAGAGTTCGTCTGGTCTTTTTTCACGTTGTGCTTTGTATTCCACAAAGGCTTCGTGCCGAAAAGTTTTTTCTTTACGATCAAAGGTAACGGCCACATAATCCGGTTTAAGATCTTTGATTAATTTTAAAAAGATCATGGCAAAACCATAAACCGCGTTAACTAGCGTTCCGTCTTTGGTTTGCAGTGGTGGTAAGGCATGGTAAGCTCGGTGCAAGATAGCGTTACCATCAATAATTACTAATTTTTCTTTTTTGGACATAGTTTAGAGTTATTCTACCTTATTTTTTAGCTTTTAGCATCCTCATCAGCCGGCTTACTAATATTCCATAAAAGATTAAACATGGTTAGCATCATTTGTTTGTATTCTTCACTCTCAATCATAAAAGCAAAATTTTCTTTGACGGAAGAAATAAACACTACTTTGTTGTCGTAAAGATAAAAAGCCGAGGGCAAAAGAATATCCGGGGGAGCATAACGAGATTCTCGTAGTTCTTCGGGCGCGGTTGCTAAGGGAAAAAATTTTTTAGCCGGGTCTTGTTCGGGAATGGCTAGTTTAATAATTTTTATTTTAATCCCTTTTTTAACTCGTTGTTTAGCATAATCTACGTCAAAGTCTGCGCTAACAAAGAGATAATAATCAGAGGGCGAACCCACGGCCAAGATTTCTTTATTAAGACAATGCAATGATTCTAAAACTAAGTTTTTAATACTTTCTTTACCTTCATAGAATTTAATTTTCGGTATAATTCCGCTTTTGTCAGTTAGATTTTCAATTTCCGGCATGACTAACTCTAAATCTTTTTCAGTTTTTTCTAGGGCGCGTCTTTGTCGGTTTAAATAGCTTTTTAAGTTAATTGGATCTTCCATAACAAATTTGGTGTTGTAACGGCGACCAGAAGAGGAGACTAAACCACGGCTCTCTAGTTTTTTTAGCAGATCATAAGTATTTTGCCGGCTGATGCCGGTTTTTTTGGCCAAAAAGCTAGCCAGAACCGGCCCAGCGCGGAGCCCAGCCAGGTAGATTTTAACTTCTTTATCATGCAAGCCAGCACGTTTTAAGACTTCTTTGAGCATATGAATGTTGTCGTATTTATTTCGTCATATAAATTATACTATATAGACATTGGCTTGTAAATACTTAATAAATACGACGAAAAAGTATTGACAAATAAGTAAATATATGCTAAAGTTAGCCATTAAACTAAAATAGTTCTTTAAAAATTTATCCAACGTAAAGAAAGGATTTGCTAATGAAAAAACAAAAGAACAACAAAAAAGGTGTTAATTATGTGTTTGAGTGTGACGAATTAGCTAGGTTGCCAGAAATCAAAGAATTGGAGAGAGCTATAAAAGAGAAAGAAATTCAACTTGAACAAGCAAGAGCCAGACTTCTTGAAACAAGAAGAGAGATAATCAAAAAGAGATTAAGCAATTTAGAAGATAAGGACGTGATTATTGATTGGTACAATGAAGGCGATGATAATCACCATGAGGAGTGGAATACGACGATTGATGAAATAGACGAGGAGGGAATAATTCTCAAAGAAGCGCAGCCTGCTGGGCAACGTAATGTTCAAATTAAATTTGAGGAGATTATTAGCGTTCGGATGTATCCAGGAAACTTAGAACAGGATGTTTTTGAAAGAGACCTTAGGTTTGATTCAGTAGACGAGGGTAGAGATCTAGATCTTTACTAAACTAAGGAGGCGCACAGATGAAAAATATTCTCGAACTAATTTATCCGCCGGCGGAGATTTATATCGTCGAATATGAATTTGATGATAAAGATATGGCCATTAAGGTGATCTGCAAAGTTCCGCAAGGAAGTTATTACACCGCCAAGCCTATTCCTTATGTCACGGCCGAAAACTATGTTAGATGTTTAAGTCAGGCTTGTTATTTATTATCGGAACAAGTTTTGGATAAGAAATTAATCAAGACGGATATTTCGGCTGATAATTTTAGACAGGCGGCGGCTGATTACGAACTTTATTATCGTAATTTAGCCATGACTTTTCATGCTCGAGTGGCCAGAGGCGAAGAATTTAAGATGCGGTTTTCTTTAAAAAATTGGAAAGAGATTAAAAGAATTAACGATTATATTTTGTTTACTTTTTCCAACGAAAAGACGGTGTTGAGCGGAGAAATGAGTTTTGTTTTTGTGGCTAAGAAATAATTTTAAAGCCCGTTGCTAACAATAGCATCGGGCTTTTTTCTTGTCCAAAAACAAAAAAGATAGTAAAATATATTGGATAGTAATAAAGGAACTGGATCCTGGCTTGTAGGCCGGAATGACCCAACTTCGCATAAAGCTTCGTCTGGGCACAGCAAATAAATTATGTATCTAGAACGCTTAGAAATTCAAGGTTTTAAATCGTTCGCTAAACGGACGGTTTTAGTTTTTCCTAAAGGCGGCACCTCTAAAGGTGTTACGTCTGTCGTGGGCCCGAATGGTTCGGGTAAATCTAATGTGGCGGACGCGATTCGTTGGGTGCTGGGAGAACAAAGCATGAAAACCATCCGCGGTAAAAAATTGCAGGATGTGATTTTTTTTGGTTCGGATAAAAAAAGCCAGCAAGGCATGGCGGAAGTCACGATGTCGTTTAATAATGAAGATGGCTCCACTCCGATTGATTATCAAGAAGTACAAATTAGCCGGCGAGTATATCGTAGTGGCGAAAGCGAATATTTAATCAACAACCAACAGGTGCGTTTGCAGGATGTGTTAATTTTGTTAGCTAAGGCTAATTTTGGTCAGCGATCATATAGCGTCGTGGGCCAGGGTATGGTGGATCAAATTTTGAATTTAACCGGGGCGGATCGTAAGGCTTTTTTTGATGAAGCGGCCGGCATTCGGCAATATCAAATCAAACGCGATCAGGCCATGAATAAATTTAAGACCACCCGAGAAAATTTAGTGCAGACGGATTTAACTTTAAAAGAATTAGAACCGCATTTAAAATCTTTAACGCGGCAGGTAAAGAAATTGGAACGTCGGCAGGAAGTAGAAAGTGAGTTGCGCGGTTTGCAAGAACAATATTATTCTTGGCAGTATTATAATTTGCATCAGGAAAAAACCAAATTTTTAGCGGAGTTTCAACAGGTGGAACAAGAAAAATTAAAAAAACAAAAAGAATTGGAACTGGCGCAAGGGCAATTGGATGAATGGGAAAAAGAAGAATCGCGGCCCGAGGCGTTTGTTAAGTTGCAACGGGAATATGAAGGTTTAGTAGAAAGAAAAAGTTCGTTACGAGAACAAGAATCGCGCATTAAAAATAAATTAGAAATTTTTAAAATTAAAAATACCCCGGCTACCGAGGCCTGGACCATTGCCGAAGTGTTGGAAAAATTAGAAGAAGTTTTGCAACATCATGATAATTTAAGTCAAAAAATTCAAAACATTACCAACGAGCAATGGGAAGAGTTTAAAAACGATTTTTTGGTTTTGGTGGAAAGATTCAAAGCCCTGGTGACGGAAGTCAAAAATCCCAAAAGCAAAAAAGTTCAGCCGTTAGATGAAACTTTGGTGGCCGAATTGCAAAAGGTTTCGGCGGAATTGATTGTTACCAGTCAGCAGATTGGTGAACTGCAACAAAAAATTGCCGATTTTAACGCGGTGGAAGAAAAAAAGAAGAGTAAGTTTTTTGGTTTGCAAAAAGATTTACAACAACGGCAGTTAGAATTACACCAACTGATGAATGGCAGTAATGATTTGCGGGTGTCTTTAACTCGAGTAGAAACGCGCGAAGATGATTTGGTTAATGAAATGAAAAATGAAATCCCCGAGGCTTTGTTAGAAAAGATTAAAGGCCAGACTAAGGCGCCGACGGCGGTAGCCGAAGATATGGTTTGGCAGGTTAAGCGGTTGCGGTCGCAATTAGAACAAATTGGTGGGATTGATGAGGAAGTACAAAAAGAATATGAAGAAACTAAAACGCGTTATGATTTTTTATTTACCCAATACACTGATTTAACCCAAGCCTTGGAATCTTTAGAAAAAGTAATTGTGGAATTGGATCAAATTATCAAATTACAATTTGATGAAGCGATCGCCAAAATTAACGAAGGTTTTGGTAAATATTTTAAAACTTTATTTAATGGCGGTCAGGCGGAATTGCGCAAAGTAAAACGCGAGGTTAAGCCCGAGGATGATGATTTTGAAGAAGAAATAGAAAATGAGACCGAGGGCACTTTAACGGATAATGTTAGTTTGGCGGAAAAGAAATTAAATGAGTTGCAGGATAAATATGCTTACGAAGACATTGAAATTTACGCTTGTCCACCAGGCAAGCGGGTTAAAAATATTTCCATGTTGTCCGGCGGGGAACGCGCTTTAACGGCTCTGGCTTTAATTTGCGGAATTATTTCTAACAACCCGGCGCCGTTTATTGTGCTGGATGAAGTAGACGCGGCCTTGGACGAAGCTAACTCCGAACGCTTTGCTTTGATTGTGGAAGAGTTGTCGCAAAAAAGTCAGTTTATTGTCATTACCCATAATCGCGCAACGATGCATAAGGCTAGTATTTTATACGGGGTCACTATGGGCAGTGATGGAATTTCTAATTTGTTGAGTTTGCAAATTGAAGAAGGCGAGCAGTATGCGAATCGAAGATAGAAAAGAGTTAATGGGTGCGAAAAGTAGAAAGTAGAAAGCGGAAAGTTAAAAGTAAAAAGTAAAAAGTATAAAGTAAAAAGTTGAAAGTAATAAAAAACCAGTCGAATTTTTTCGACTGGTTTTGATTTGGGTGTTAAAGGTTTTTTAATTAGCGTTCCACAGACAGACTGGTGTTTGATTAGTGATAATTGCTAATTCAGTTGAGGCAAAATTCAAGATTGACCAGAAAAATAATAATATTAATCCACAGCATAAAACACAAAGGTTGATTATAATAATTTTTTTCATCAGTTTTTCTTTTTTTGGCAGACTAGTTTTGAAAGTATAACCGGGACCAATAACGGCGATTAGTATTAAAATTATTCCAATTTGTTGTAACATGATGTGTTCCTCCTTTGATTTACTAATAAATTAGCGCGATTTAGTAATTTTGTCAAGAGCTGGAAAGTATAAAGTATAAAGTATAAAGTAGAAAGTTGAAAGTAGAAGGTGAAAAGTTGAAAGTAATAAAAAAATCCTCAACTGATTTAGAGTAGTTGAGGATTGATAAATTTATTGTTTAGCCGGGAACCAATATGAGTTCCAGGATGTCTTGGCTACCGTGACGGGGTTTAATAGGTCGCGATCATTCTCTGGTTTAATTTGGTCCTGCAGGATCATTATGTAAGCATCCAGGACAAATAAGGTGGCGCAAGCTATAATAGTGAAGGCAATGGCTCCAAGTTTAACATCCAATGGCAATTCCCAGGTAAATAGTAGTTTTTGCATGAAGGCTAAGGCCAACATGAAACTCCAAAGGAAAAGAAAAAAGACAGATATTAAAATCCAAACTCCAGCAACAGCTTTTTTAGTGATTGGTTTCATAATGCCTCCTTTGATTTGTTGTTAGATTAAGATGTTTTGGGGGTTTTGTCAAGTTAAAGATGATTAACTGGCCCGGTTTGACATTTTATTTAATATTTGTTATACTACGACTGCTTAATAATTTTTAATTTTTATTTTAAATTTTGTAATATGTTGATGATTCGTTTAGCCAGATTTGGCAAGAATAAAAAACCTACTTATCGGTTTATCGTTTCGGAAAAAGGCCGTGATACTAAAGGTACTTATTTAGAAAGTTTGGGCTGGTATAATCCTCGGACCAATCCGGCGACAGTGGATATTGATGCCGAACGGGCCAAATATTGGTTAGGTAAGGGCGCCCAGGCTTCTGGTACGGTAAATAATATTTTGGTTGATCAAAACATTATTAAAACTGGCAAAGTTAAGATTGTCAAAACCAAGAAAAAGCCGGCCGACGGCAAAGCAGCCGCGCCTGCCGAAAAGAAGTAAGTACTCTTGTCAAAATAAAAATAGTCAGTTATAATTGTAAGCAAGTAATTTAAAAAAAGTGAATGGCGCCAGTGCCATTAGGTTGGCAACTAGTTAGCCAGTTTCACCGATATAGTCTAATTAAGTAATTAAAAAAAGGTATGTCAGAAAATTTACCGTACGTCGAATTTTTGGAGTATGTGGTCAAAGGTATCGTGGCCAATCCAAATGATGTGAAGGTTGAACGCACTGTTGATGAAATGGGCGTGTTACTAACCCTGCACATCAACCCAGCTGATATGGGTTATGTGATCGGTCGTCAAGGCCAAACTGCCAAAGCTTTACGCACCTTGCTAAGAATCGTGGGTGCTAAGAGCAATGCCAGACTAAACTTAAAGATCAATGAACCAGAAGGTTCAACTTATGTCCGCCGAGCGCCTAGCGCCCCCGCTGACACCGGAATGGTTGATGAGTTCAAAATCTAAATTCAATTGACAATATATAGTCACAAAATAATCCCGAACCTCGGGATTATTTTGTTTTAGTGATATAATAAAATAGTGATTATTTTAGCCAGCCCTCTTGTTGTTCCGCACTTAATGCGGAATCCAGATTAATTAAGGTTGTCGCTGTTACTCCCGAAGTGATTAAATCTCAGCCGAACATTCTCCTTATTATTTCTTGTTCTTTTGGCAGCAAAAGAACCAAAACTGCTGGGTGACAAATTTCCGCCCAAGGCGGACCAGCCTAGGGCTGGCGATCTACTAGCAGATAATTTGTTTATTTATATAATTAATCCTTGACGCTCAATTGTCACCCAGACCCGGAGTGGTTCTGTGAAAAGAAGGTTTATGATATAAGGTTATAAAGCAATAAATACTATGATAAATTTTAAGCTCATCACCATTTTCCCAAATATTTTAGACTCTTATTTTAGCCAGACGATTTTGGCGCGGGCGCAAAAAAATAAGTTAATTAAAATTGATTATCTTAATTTGCGTGGTTTTACGACTGACAAACATAAAACGGTGGATGACAAAATTTATGGTGGCGGGGCGGGGATGTTATTAAAGATTGAACCAATTTATAAAGCGCTTCGCGCTTTGAAATCAAAAATCAAAAATCAAAAATTACCAGCCTCGACTCGCGGAGCTCATCGACGCGAGGCGGGAAAATTAAGGATAATTCTTTTGGCGGCTAACGGTAAACAGTTTGAGCAAAGTGATGCTAAACGTTTGAGTAAGTATCAAAATTTAATTTTTATTTGTGGACGCTATGAAGGAGTGGATGCTCGGGTAGAAAAATTTGTGGATGAAAAAATTTCAATTGGCCCTTATGTGTTGGCTGGCGGTGAATTAGGGGCGGCGGTAATGGTTGAAGCAATTAGTCGGTTGATTCCCGGAGTGGTTGGTAAAATCGCCTCGGTGCAAGAAGAATCTTTTAGTCAAAAGAATATTTTAGAGCATCCGCACTATACCCGACCAGAACTTTTTATTACTAAAGAAGGTAAAAAATTACGGGTGCCAAAAGCCTTATTATCGGGCCATCATGGCAAGATTGGCGCTTGGCGACAGGTCAAGAGTAAAAAATTGACAACTAAGCCATAATTGTTGTGTATAAGCAGTTGATAAATCTTAGTCGGCTAGGGCTTGACAAGGCTTTTTGATAATGATATTATAGTGGTACTTAAACTAAGTCTTTAAAATTTTAAAACATTCAGCTAACAAACTTGTCTAACTTAAGGCATTTTTAGCAAGGTCTGGCCGTTTACAGACCAGGAAAAACAGTGGAGTCTAAAGTTTTTTGGACCCGGCTGTTTTTTCTACGCTAAGCGATGGTTTTAAAGAGGGTAGAAAATGTTCTTTTTATCGATTGTAATTAACAATCAGCAAGTGGTAAGAATACATGTTGCTGCAATTTTTTGCAGCAACGCCTAGTCAATTTAAATTTTGCCAGTTCAAACTGTTTAGTGTCTCATTCTGTGAGACGGGTTTTCAAAATGTACCTTAAACATTTTTTTGAGAGTTTGATCCTGGCTCAGGATGAACGCTGGCGGCGTGTCTAAGGCATGCAAGTCGAGCGAATTAGAGTGTGTCGCAAGATACATTTTGATTAGCGGCAAACGGGTGCGTAACACCTTGGTAACCTACCCCTTACTGGAGCATAACGTTCCGAAAGGAACGCTAATTCTCCATACGTTTCTTAATCTTATGATTAAGAAAGAAAGGCGAAAGTCGGTAAGGGAGGGGCCTAGGCTCCATCAGGTAGTTGGTGAGGTAATGGCTCACCAAGCCTTTGACGGATAGCGGGTGTGAGAGCATGACCCGCCTCACGGGAACTGAGACACTGTCCCGACACCTACGGGTGGCTGCAGTCAAGAATATTCCCCAATGGACGAAAGTCTGAGGGAGCGACGCCGCGTGCAGGATGAAGTCCTTCGGGATGTAAACTGCTTTTGTGGGGGACGAACTTATGACGGTACCCCAAGAATAAGAGGTTGCTAACTCTGTGCCAGCAGCAGCGGTAATACAGAGACCTCGAGCGTTATCCGGATTTATTGGGCGTAAAGCGTGCGCAGGCGTCTTGAAAAGTCTTTGGTTAAAGCCCGGAGCTCAACTCCGGAATCGCCAGAGAAACTTTCAAGATTGAGGACGGGAGAGGTTAGCGGAATTGCCGGTGTAGCGGTAAAATGCGTTAATATCGGCAAGAACACCAGAGGCGAAGGCGGCTAACTAGAACGGACCTGACGCTGTATGCACGAAAGCGTGGGGAGCGAATGGGATTAGATACCCCAGTAGTCCACGCCCTAAACGATGAATGCTAGGCATTGGCAGTATCGACCCTGTCAGTGCCGTTTAAAAAAGCTAACGCATTAAGCATTCCGCCTGGGGAGTACGGCCGCAAGGCTAAAACTCAAAGGAATTGACGGGAGCCCGCACAAGCGGTGGAGCATGTGGTTTAATTCGACAATAAGCGAGGAACCTTACC
>Ga0172379_10000760_pt1 | contig 75420 bp, 57 predicted proteins | sample GrowelOW334metaG_FD_119756 | JGI IMG/M metagenome (GOLD analysis project Ga0172379, IMG submission 119756) | Groundwater microbial communities from an aquifer near a municipal landfill in Southern Ontario, Canada - Groundwater well OW334 metaG | ecosystem: Environmental > Aquatic > Deep...
ATTTCCGTCCATCCCGTCAAACGCTCCGGTCTCACTGTCGCCATAAATTACATCATCTCCGTCGCCGCCTTTGAGAATATCGTTGTTAATACCACCGACGATTACATCATTACCCGCTCCGCCGTTGACCAAATCATCCCCTGCTCCGGCGGTTACCGTATCGTTTCCAACCAAACCGTAAATTTTGTCGTTTTGGCTAGTGCCGATCAAAACATCCTCTCCCGCGCTACCTATTATTGGTAAATCTGCTATTGATTGATTTCCAAAAACCACAAATACCGATGCATATTCTGCGCCTTTTTCTCTGTAATAACTATAAAAATCCAAATACTTCTCGTACTCTGAATTTATAGCATCTGCAAATCCGTAACACTTCGCCACCCGCCAATAATTACCAAGCAACTCCAATCCGGCAGTTGAATCAATGGCGATGATTCCGTCCAGCATTTGTTTGGCGTAGTCCAGATTATAGCCGTTCACCTTACCGCTGGCATCAACAGTCGGCTGGATGATGAATTGCAATGCAGTTGACTTAATCAGCAATTCGCAATACAGTTCATCAGTTAACTTGCTGTATATTTCCTTCAAAATCGGCGCTTGAAATTGGTTTGGATTTGCGCCGTGTCCTCCTAGATACGGTTCGCCAAATAACTTTTCCAACGCCGTCAGCTGGCGTGCGTCAAAATACCCGCCGCGGCTGTTCGGATCAACCTTGTCGGTTCCGCACCATTTAAGCATGATCTTTTCTGCCAGCTGCTCGCGCTCGGTTTTACTGGTGGCGTTGGTAAAACTAACAACCAGCGCTTTCAACTCGCCACTGGCGTCGCGAACAATCGCCTGTTGCAAGGAATGCACATTCCCCCAGCCGCGCACATCCGGCAACGCCTTAACATCATCCGGCACCGGAAGAAGTTCGGTTTCTTTTGAATCAATAGCTTCACGATTAACAACATAGCCATTCATCTGTCCAGTTACACCACTATTCCAGACAAATGAACCTTGTTGCCGTACCGACTCGCCATTTGTCTGCTCCGCACCAGTAACATCAGTCTTATTTAAATTAAGCTGCTTAATTCCGAGTTCGGATAAAGTTTTCAATTCCCCGGCATCTGAAATTCCGTTACCATTCACATCCTGCCAAACGCGCAATTGTGAATATATGGCATCAGCTGAATCAATCTTGCCATCCTTATTATCATCATATTCGCCTAACGCATCAAAACCATTTTTCGCCAATGTGCCGTCTTTTTTCTTCATACTGTCGCCGAATAATTCGGTACCATCGTTGATAGTTCCGTCGCCGTTAACGTCACGGGTTAACCAACCATCATCTTTGCCGAGCCATGTTGCTTTTTCTGAAAATTTATTACCGTCGTAGTCGAAATATGCGCCACTTTTGACAAATTCTACACCATCGCCATCTAAATCGAGAGCGATAGGATCGTTTTTAGCTGCAAAATACGCAGCATATAATTCCCTGTACTCTCTTGGCATTCTTGGATCAACAGGAATTTCTGTGCCCTTGTAGTTCATAAGTTCAGACAGGTAATCTAACCAGGAAAAAGCTAATTCCTTTGTCATAATTGCATCATCGGCAATCCCTTTCGCCTTATAAGATACTGTCAAAACCATTCCCATAGACGCAGCGTATGCAGTTGGCCAGCCGCTCCCTTTAAGCATCAAAACAAATTTTGCTATTGCAGCCTCAACCGCTATAGTTTCACCAATATCCCACGCCCATGATTTTATTACATTCATAGAAGAATCGATTAATTTTTTCCCTTCATCAGTCGTTTCCCAACACCATACAATCGCCATTAGAAGAACACCTCCACAAATTTATTTCCATACAGGAAAAGAGCAAAAATGTATCGATTTCGCTACCAAAACAAAAATCAAATGTAATACCAAAATATTCTTAGCCGTACATCCTTTTTTCCAAACAGCCAAATATATTGAAATCAACAAGGCAATTGAAATGAAATCATCGCTTAATATAGAAAGCGGCATTGCTTCCAAAGCAATAACCGATATTACCAGCAAAAACAGTTTATCTTTTAATATAAAAGATAAACAGCATTGATTATCAGGCACAATTCTGTTAAACAAAAAGAATAGCATCCCGGCTTGATTAAAATAGGCCACAATAAAACTTGCGATATTCTGAACGGTTCTCATATCAGCAGCGGGCGGAATAATCACTGGTAGCGTAAATCCGACATTGTAAACAACAGGAATAATTATACCGATAAATCCGACAACTATTACCCCGCTTACGGTTTTCAACCAATATAGCTTTCCTTGATGAACGCTTTTCCCAGTGCCTTCTTTAGCAACGCTGCCGTTTGCCTCATCTCTTGTCCATTTAATCAGCAAGTAGAACTGTACAATCGAAGCAAAAGCGGCATAAATCCATCTAATATCTGCAGAAAAAAACGTTCTCGAGGCAAGACCTGTTTTTTCTAAAATGATTTCTGGAAAAACACCTACCAACAATACTATCAAATATAACAACCAGCACTTAGCTAAAATCTGTAACAACCTTTTTATTAACACTTTTTTGTCTTCCACAAATGACTCCTCCCTTAATATATTTCTCCACATTAATTTTTGAACTCCTTAGACCTCCAAATTTCAGTATTTTTCGTTGTTCCCTTCGCGCATTGCTGAAAACATTAGTTGTTCTTGGTGAAATTTGCGTTAAGCAAAGCGGCATGTATGAGGCAGTACTCAATCTGACAGTGTTGAGTACTACCGAGTTTGCCGTTTGTAGCAAATGAACCATTAGAACAACTTTGTTTGTAGCACGGCGCTTGACTTTTTGCTTACTTTTGTGTCAAGGCAAAAGTAAGGCGCAATAAGCGAAACATTTTCCGTTCATATCTTCTGTACGCCCGAATATCCGGCAACCATACCGTGCATTCGGCCATGCAACATTACCACTCTCCCAAACAAACGTCCCCTGCTTGCGAACCGCTTCCCCAGTTGGCTAATCGGCGCCGTTAACCACGGTATTACCCAGATTAAGTTGCTTTATCCCTAACTCCGCCAGCGTTTTTAATTCTCCGGCATCAGTTATCCCGTCGCCATTTGCATCAACCCAGACTTTTAGTTTAGAGTAAATTTCATCATTGGCATCGATTTTTCCGTCTTTGTTCAAATCATAGTCTGTTAACGCGTCAAACCCATCCTTCGCTAGCGTGCCATCCTTCTTCTTCATAGCATCGCCGAATAGCTCGCTACCGTTATTGATTTTCCCGTCACCATTAATATCCAGCGTTAATAGCCCGTCGCCTTTGCCAATCCATGTTGCCCGCTCGGCAAAACCATCTGTTCCCAAATCAAAATATGCGCTATTTTTTGTAAAAGCAATTCCGTTACCATCTAAATCCAAAGCGAGTGGGTCATTCTTTGATGACGCCCATTCTTTCGCAAGCTGCTTACAATTGAAATAATTCTTATAATCATCGTCGTATCCGGGTGATTCGTGGGGGTTAGGATTGGGACTTGGATTATCCTCAATCCACCAAGTAATTCCCGTTGTAACTGTGTCAACGGATTCTATTAAGTCAGACAAAAACTCACCTGATAATCCAAGCCTGGCAACTGACGCCGTGAGCGCTTTCAAAACGCTATCTTTAGCTACTGATAATCCAAGAACTGCATAAACCGATGCTGCTGCTGCATAATTAACGAGTACAACGGCAATATCACCGGATCGGTTCATTCCAATACCATAACTTTGCAACAAAAAGCTGACGCTTACTGCTACTGCGGCAATTGATGCCGATGTTTCTTGCAATATGCCAATTGCAATCCCTTCCTTGACCCTTTCAATATCTTTTGCACTGTCTGCTGAATAAGTGCTTTCTTTGCCGTGATAATTTGAATGTACTACGCTCATAATTTTCTCCTTATTTTAACGTAAGTGCTTCTGGAAATTTGTTTAGTAGTAACCAATATGTGCAATATAGAAAAGCAAAAGTTGTCGCATTGTAAACATAATTGTATTTACTAAAATAACATCTCCTAATCGCAAATATTCCAAGCAACACGGTACAAATAATATATGGCTTCCAGCCAATGCCATCGATTTGAATCAATATGAACTCAAAGAAAAAAATAATAAGAAACACCCAAATTAGTTTCAACCGCGGATAACGTTTCCTGAAAGCTCCGAAAAGTATTCCTCGATACAATTTCTCGTGACATACAGCCAACATATATAGAATCACAAAAGTTACCAGTAAGACTATAGAATTTTTTAGCAACAATCCCAGATTTTCTTGCGTTAAACCAGATGCTCCAATCGAAATATACTGCTTAATAACAATTAGCAGCATTAACACAGCTGCAAAGTATGTTGCGACATTCTTGCCAAGTACAAAATTTTTGAGATTAACCTCTTCAACTCTTATTGATATGTAAAGCCTCAACGTAGCAATAATAACTAGACTAAATATTCCGAACATGATTATTCCGCCTTGGCGTGATACAAAAATTAATAACATCGTACTAATGCTCAACAAATAGTATTCTATAGCGCTTCGCTTAGCAGAAATTTTCTGATTATTCGTTGTTGTTTCCCCTTCTTTTTCGACAATAATTTTCTGTTGCTCCATTCTTTTCCTCCCAAATCCATAACCTTATCTAATTATTCACAAGAATCAATATCTTTAGTTTACAACAATTCATATTTAGCCTCCATTAAAATATTTTTCCACCGTTTCATAGGCGCATTACGGCGAGCCATAATATTGTTCTTTGCGAAGCTCGCGACCAGCAAAGCGGCATGTCTGAACGCAGTGAGTTTGCCGTTTGCCGCGAGCAAGCATTAGAACAATTGGCGCAGCCGTACCGCGCTTGATTTTTTTGCTTCCTTTTTGTATCAAGACAAAAAGCAAGACGCTATGAGCGGAAAAGCCGTTTTCTGCTTTCGCAGCATACTTTTAGCTTGACCCAAAAGTAGCCAAAAGGTCAAGCGCCGTACTCCAGGCAAACTTGTTCTACCGACGTAGCGTCAGCGTAACCCCAAACTCTCATCCGCATACTTGATCAGCGGATCGAGGAAGAAGTCGATTACCCGTTTTTCGTTGGTCTTGATTTCCACTGTTCCCGCCATACCGGGATAGATTTCAATCGTTCTGGGTATGGTCTTCAAATCCAGCGTTACCTTGATTTTATACACCGGCCCAAGCTTTTCGTCTTCGATGGCGTCCGGGCTGACAAAGGATACTTTGCCCTTAACCACCCCGTAGCGCTGGAACGGATAGGTGTCAAACTTTATTTCCACCGGATAGTTTACGTCAATAAAACCGATATCTTTGTTGTCCGCGGTCGCTTCGATAATCAGCGGCGTATTCTCCGGCACGATGGTCATCAGCACTTCAGCCGGTTTGACCACACCGCCGATGGTCGTCGCTACCATACCGTGTACTTCGCCGTCTACCGGTGCAGTCAGCTTGGTCATCTCCAGCGCTTTCTTGGCTTTGATAAATTGAGACGTTAATTCGATAATTTGTTTTTCTTTCTCGGCAGTGGCGTTCAGCAATTCGGCCTGACGTTCGTATTCCACCAGCTCGTAGCTTTTTGCCGCGCCGAGATATTTTTCGTGTTGCTGTTCTACCGCTTCGCGTTTGGTTTCCAGATCATTCTCGGCGCTGAACAGTTCCCGTTCTTTGCGGTTATAATCTTCCCGGGATATTCCGCCGGCTTGTACGAGATTCTTGCGGTCGGCTTCTTCGACCAGGATTATTTCATAATGCCGTTTCGAATCTTTCAACGACCACTCGGCGCTTTGTTGGCCGTTCTTGGCATCTTCCATATTATGGGCATAGGTTTCGCGCTTGGTCTGATATTGCAATTCGCGGGCTTGTCTGAGGTTAGCATACAAGCTTCGCAATTCTTCCGGCAACCCATTCGCGGCGTTCGGTTTGCCGCTTAGTTCGTTCTGCAGCTGTTGTTTTTCCGCTTTGGCAATTTGCAATGAATCATGTACTTTTTCATATTCAGTCTTGGCGGTCAGCGGATCGAGTTCGAGCAATGTTTGTCCGGCTTTGACTTTTTGGCCTTCGACAACGTTGATGGCTACAATCACGCCTTCATATTCGGACTGAATGACTTTGATCTTGCCGTCGGGAATGAGTTTGCCTCTGGCTACCGCAATCTCGTCAATTTTCGCTATGCAGGCCCAAATCAGGGTTATTGTCAGAATTATGCAGATGCCCCAGATAATTATCCGCCCGGCCGGTGACGGCGGGCTTTCTTTGACTTCCAAAGCATCGGGCAAAAATTCGTGTTCGATGTCTTTGCTCTTGAATAGCTTAAACAATTTCATAACTACCCCGCTGCTGGCTAGCCAGGTGCCAGAATATTCCTTTGGCGTTATACAATTCTTCCGGGGTTCCGGATTCGGCAATTTCGCCTTTTTCGACGGTAATGATCTTGGTTGCATCTTTTAAGGTCGATAACCGGTGGGCGATGATGATTACCGTCCTACCCTTGCAGATGTTTTTCAGGTTTTCCTGAATGATGCGTTCGGATTCGTAATCAAGCGCGCTGGTTGCTTCATCGAGTATCAATACTTTGGGGTTATTTAATAAAGCCCGGGCGATAGCAATTCTTTGCCGTTGTCCACCGGAGAGCGCCGTGCCTTTTTCGCCGACCTGGGTATCGTAGGCTTCTGGCATTTCCAGAATAAATTCGTGGGCTCCGGCGAGGTTGGCAACTTCCATTACCTGTTTGATACTGGCCGCCGGGTTATGAATGGCGATGTTATCACGCACTGAGCCGTTGAATAAAAAGTTTTCCTGCAACACCACGCCGATGTTGCGTCTCAGCCAGCTGGTGTCGGTCGCGGCGATATCGGCGCCATCGACCAATATTCTGCCCGATTCAGGAGCGTACAAGCGCTGAATTAATTTGGCGACGGTGCTTTTGCCGGAACCGCTTCTGCCCACGAAGCCGACGACTTCACCGGATTGAATGGCAAAGCTCATGCTGCGAATAATTTCCGGGCCGTCGAAGCGGTAACGAAACCGCACTTTGTCAAAAGTTATCGCGCCCTTAACACTTGGCATTGCGGTTTGGGTACTAATCAGGTTGTTCTCGGGTTTGACTTCGAAGATATCACCGATACGATTTAGTGATACTCCGGCTTGCTGGAATTCCTGCCACAGTTGCACTAACCTTAATACCGGGCCGCTGACGTGCGAGGACAGCATCCGAAAAGCGATTAACTGTCCGACGGTCAGTTTGCCGTCGATTACCAGCATCGCGCCATACCACAGCACCGCAATATCAGCAGTCTTCTGGATAGCCTGGCCGATACTGCCGGCAATCCCCGCGAGATTGGCGGTTTTGAATCCGGCTTTGATATAGGCGGCAAGACAACTGTCCCAGCGTTTCTGAATCTGCGGTTCGAGCGCGAAGGACTTGATTGTCTGGATGCCGTTCACCGCTTCGACGAGATAAGACTGATTATCGGCGCCGCGGTTGAATTTTTCTTCCAGCCGGGATTTGTACAGCGGTGTTACCAGCCCGGAGAGAATGGCGAACAGCGGCAACGAGCCGAGAACAATCCAGGTGAGCGCGCCGCTGTAGAAGAACATTACCGCGACGTAGACGAAAATAAAACAAACATCCAGTAATGTGGATAACGGCGTACCGGTCAGAAACTGGCGGATGTTTTCAATTTCCCGCACCCGGGCGACGGTATCTCCGGCCCGGCGGATTTCAAAATATCTTAACGGCAAGGACATCAGCCGTTTGAATAAATTGGCGCCGAGTACTGCATCAATGCGGCTGGCGGTATGCACAAACAGATAGGTTTTTGCCGAACCGAGGAAGCTTTCGCCGACGACCAGAATCAGTAATCCGAACATCAGCGCGTTCAGGGTGGTCAGTCCGTTATGGGTCAGTACTTTGTCGATTACCACCTGAGTGATGATCGGTGTTACCAGTCCCATCAGCTGGATAAACAGCATCGCAAGCATAACTTCGATCAGGTGGCGTTTGTATTCCATAATCTGGCGAATGAACCAGCTGAAGCCGAATTTATCGGTGGTGTTCTTCAGCATCGGTTTGAGCAATATTAGGCTGCCGTTCCAGTGCAAAATGAACTCGTCACGCGGGATGGTTAGCGGCTGGGTTAACCCGGGGCGGAAATAGACAATGGTGTCCGGTTCAGCTTTGAGGATGACGATATATTCGCCGTCGTATTCGGCAATGTACGGTGCGGTCAATTTCGACAGTTTTTCGTAACGCGCCGATGTCGTTTTGGCTTTAAAGCCGGTTTTCTTGGCGGCCAGCAGCAGTTTGCGGTTATCAAATTGCTCGCCCAGCGCCGCCTGCTCGTGGATAATTTTACCGGCGTCAACGGCGATACCATGGTATCCGGCGACCAGGATTAAGGCGGCAAGACCGCTATCAATTGGTTGTGGTTGTTCTGTCATTTCTCTCCCCTGTGCTTCTCGCGATTTAAAACGAAAAGCTCCGTCACATCATCGCTCATTACGCAAAACAGCGCGCGACAAATGCCGCAACGCTGCTCTTAATGAGCTCTGTCAAATGACGGAGCCTGTATATTTAGTTATTGAATTTTTGGACGGATACTAACGCAAATTTACTTTTACCCGGAACACCGCATACGCACGGACGAACGCGCGAGTCAATGCCGATTGAAGCCAGAATATCCGCATTCGCTTTTACGAAGCAAAGAAACACCACCCAGCTCAAAACAAGCAAGTTGACAAAACCAGCTATATCAAATTGAAAACCAGACTGGCCCTCTAACGCATCATCGAGCATTTCGGTAATGTCGACTACATCGACTACCGAAACTGCCACACACAGCGCGAACATAAACAACGCCAGCAAGGCTACGCGGACGCACTTCGTTTTAAAAATGGACATATTCATCACTTCGTCCAAAATTTACTTTAGAATGATGATATTACATTTTATTTTTAACGTCAAGTATTATTATTACCAACGGTCAAATATTCGCGGGACGATTACAGTTTGAATAAACATTTTACTATTTATCGCATCTGATAGTTATTGCGACTGTACGTTATTCTTTTGCTGGCAACCATTTTTCCCATCTAAAGACTGCTTTTTGGCCGCCAGCCAAAATATCCGCCTTAGTTCTGGTATAAGATAAATAGAAGCTCTGCAACATCTCACGTTGCGGGGCTTATTTTTTTATGCAAAGGAGGAACCATAATGCTGGCAATTGCATATCTGCTCGTCAAGAGCATCTACAAAATCGGCTCGCTCTATTATGAATACTGCCGCTGATTATGAATCTGCAACCGAAGGAGGATCACCGCGTGTATTTTGACCACACCATTCTCAAACGGCACTTCAACATGCTAAATGACATATCTGCTAAGTCTGCAGGTGAACTTGCTCATTTCACCACAGTTGCACTTGATTACGTCCGCCACGTCATCAAGAGCGAACAGACGCTGGAAAACCTGCGCGACAATATTACCGGTTCCGGTAGCCGGTCGGACTTTCAGTATGAACGCAAACGCTACTACGACTTGCGCCGCAATCTGCACGACCATGTAATTGCTGCCGGTCTGTCACTAAACCGGGCGCTGGCTAATGAAGATTTGCCGATTTTTGACGCAGACACACGCGATAACTGGGCGGAAATAGCGGTGCATCTGTTCGTCCGGGCAAATCATTCTGCCAATTTGCAAGAATTAATCCACTTTCTCAACCTCGGCTATCCGCGGCTATTTTCGGAAAAACATCCGCAAAGCATTTACGACACCTACTACGAAGGAGGCTCAAAACAATGATTAACCTGTTACTCACCATCGCGATCCGTGTACTTGATGCGGTTAGCGATCATCTACTGCGCAAAGACAAACGCGACTGGTTTAATTGGAACGGGAGGGACGAAGAATGAAGCAATCGATGAATTTAGCCGAGCTGGCGCGTGAACTGCGCTGTCAGTCTTTGCAGAAAAAAGACTATGTCGTTGATACCCGCAGCCTGAATTTTGAATCGAAACAGTTGCCGGTCATCAATCCATCGATACCGGCAAAAACAATCAGCCGGTTAACGTTTATGCCGACTGAAAATGCCATGAAACCGCAGGAATATGTTGTCACCGAGAACACCCACCGGCAAATGGCTTCGCGGCTGGATATCCCCTGGAAATACTATGAAACGATGTTAAGCCACTCACCCGAACTTCTTGACCGTAACGTCAACCACTGGCTGCATGCACATCCCGAACGGCGCATGATCAGAACAATGGATCGCAGCGCCAGAGCATTTTTATCCGACCGTTACCGCAGGCTGGACAATTACGACTTAGCCGAGTCAGTGCTGCCGGTACTGGCACAGATGCGCAATGCCGAAGTAATATCCTGCGATTTGTCGCCGGAAAAGATGTATATCAAAGTCATACACAAGGAATTATCGCTTGAAGTTGCAGCTGGCGATGTAGTTCAGGCCGGTATTGTCATTTCAAACTCCGAAGTCGGTTTAGGCAGTCTAAGAGTAGAACCGCTGGTCTACCGTCTGGTTTGCACAAACGGTCTTATTGCCCGTGACTTCTCGCAAAAGCGTTACCACGTTGGAAAGACGTTAGCTAATGACAGCGATGCCTACGAATTGTATTCCGATGCCACAATCGCTGCCGATGACAAAGCCTTCTTCCTGAAAGTCCAGGACACCGTTCGGGCTTCCATCGATAAAGCCAAATTCGAGCTGATCGTTAACCGGCTGCGCGATACCCGCGACGGGCGCATCGAATGCAGCCCCATCCAGTCTGTTGAAGCGTTAGCCTCCCGCTTACTGATTAGCGCCGATGAACAAGATAGTGTTCTGCGGCATTTAATCGAGGGCAGAGATTTGTCGGCATATGGACTGATTAACGCTGTTACCCACGCTTCCCAAACATTGAACAATTATGAACGCGCCACAACTTTCGAACGCTTTGGCGGTCAAATGCTCGCGATGCCAAAAACCGATTGGCGCGATATTCTCTATGGGAAGGCGGCGTAAGTATATGAGTATGGGTTGGGTAATCTTAATCGGACTGGCAGTATGGTATCTTACTAGAAAATACGGCAGAAAATGAAAATGGCTAAAATCGGTTTGACACCAATGAACAAAATTGGCTGCAGCCATGTTTTCGCCTACTGAGGACGATTCAAAAACGACGTCAAGAAAGGATAAACACATCATGAATAATTCCAACAATCTCAACACTTTTACATTCAAGACAGCCGAGCGAAAAAGAGCCAAACTTAGATTGGCGATGTCCGGGCCCAGTGGTTCCGGTAAAACTTATTCCGCGTTATTAATTGCATCGGGCATCGCGCCGTGGCAAAAAATCGCCGTTATCGATACCGAACACTCTTCATCGGAACTGTATGCAAATCTTGGCAACTACTCTGTTCTTACATTGACCCCGCCTTATGACCCGCTTCGCTATGTTGAGGCAATTAAGGCTGCTGAATTAGCAGGCTTCGAGGTCCTGATAATCGATAGCTTATCTCATGCCTGGGCGGGCGAAGGCGGCATTTTGGACCAGCAAGGTAAAGCTACCGACACCAAATACCGAGGCAACTCCTTCTCAGCCTGGCGGGAATTTACACCGAAGCATAACGCACTTGTCGAAGCGATGCTAAATGCCAATATGCACATAATCGCGACTACCCGCAGTAAAACGGAATATTCACTGGTCGACGAGAACGGTAAGAAGCTGGTGAAGAAATTAGGACTCGCACCAGTACAAAGGGATGGTTTGGAATACGAGTTCACCGTTGCAATGGAGTTGTCGGCTGATCACACCGCTATTGCTTCCAAAGACCGTACTTCTATCTTCGACGGTAAATATTTCAAACCAAGTAAGCAGGTCGGCGAGCGTTTGCTGCACTGGCTGAATAATAACGGCAATGTCATACCAGCTGAAAGCTATTCCGCGAACTTGGCGGAAGTCATACCAGCTAATATCCCTCTGCCACCGGATGATAACACGCTGGCCGACGAATTTCGCGTCTTGAACTGTGAACTTAAAGCCAGCCAGAGCGGCAGGCGGATTATTCGGCTCAGTTTGATGGGGAGAACTGACAATATCACTGCTTGGTCGGACGATTTGGAGTTGCTGCAACTCAAGACCGGCGCCAAGATTGAAGCCAACTTATCGAAAAAGAATAACGCCTGGATGCTGGACACATACAGAGGTGTGGGTGCACTTGAAGCAGGGCTGGCTGCGTAATGGAAAAGCTGTACGTCTCCTATTCCAAACTTAAACTGTTCGACGACTGCAAAGCGGCTTATGCCTACAAATACATTCTCGAACGTCCGGAAGCTAAAAATGAAGCGTTATTAATCGGCAAGGCAGTTCATGAGGCGATAGCGAATATTATCGGCGGTATGGATATCGGACTGGCGGCTACCAATGCGGCTGTCAGTCAGGGCATTGCCGACAAAATCGATTGTGTTGCCGAACTGGCAAATCAAGAAGCGGTTCGCGAAATACAACACGGCAATGTGGAATATCCATTTTCCCTGCCGCTGGTTAAAGACGGCAGTATTGTTGTGGAGGGCATTATCGACTACTGGAAAAGCTTTGATGATGGCGCGTTACATCTGCTGGACTGGAAAACCAACCGAATCAAATATCATCCGTTGGATAATGACCAACTTGGGCTTTATGCCTGGGCGTTGCAGGAACTTACCGGAGTCAAAGAAGTCTATGCAGAGCTAATCTTCCTCAGACACGGCGATCAACGAAATGTCACCTGCCATAACTACAGCCGCGGTGAAGGCATATCACTGGCCAAGCTTTGGGCTACCGAAACGGCGTTATTGCTGCAGGAAATGACTGAAAAGTGGGATAATGCTAATAATGTTGATCCGTTGGTAGTCTTTCAGCCAAAGTGCGGCAGCCATTGTTTGCATTGCGGGTTTGCTCACGATTGTGTACATGGCAAACAGTTCGATTGGCTGAGTGTCGGTAGCGAAGCTGATGCCAAGATTGTGGCTATCGAAACATTACGGCTGGAAGCGGCGCTAGACAATCTAAAAACAATGCTCAAGGATTATGTCAACAAACATGGTTCACTATCGGTCGATGGCCAGCGATTTGACTTTGGCACATCACAATCGTGGTCTTTCCCGCCGGAAAACATGAAGAAGCTGGCCAAATATCTTTCAGAGAAGAATATCGACATTCTCGAATATGCTACATTCGCCAGCGACGGAATCAAAAAACTTGGCTTGTCAAACGATGAGCTAGAACAGTTCGGAAAGCTAAAAACAACCAAAGTGTTCCGGCACAGCAAAGAGGATGAGGTAATTTATGCAGCGTAAAACTGTGGCAAAATGCCGGGTAGTGCTGTATTGACCGTTGCAACTAAAAAAGGGCTGCGATGTGAGAATTGGTATTCCCGTCGCAGTCCTTTGCTTATGGAGGTTAATTTGAAGCCGTCTAAATATGCTGTCCGGCTGGTGAAAGAAAGCCGCAGCAGTTACATTCCCCAACCGATTATCAAGCCAGCGGATGTTACCGACTTTCTCAAACGGATGCTAACTGATTCGCCGCAGGAAAAACTGATTGCTCTGCACCTTAACGGCAAAAACGAGATAACCGGCTACAACATAATCTCGGTTGGGTTGATGGACAGATCGCTGGTGCATCCTCGCGAGACGTTTCAAGCGGCGATCTTATCGAATGCTGCCGCGATTATCTTGGCGCATAACCACCCGTCCGGACAGCTTGTTCCCAGTGATGAAGACCGCAAAATAACTAATCGGCTTCGAAATGCCGGTGAACTAATCGGAATACAGCTGCTTGACCATGTAATAGTAACATGTCGCGGTTACTACAGTTTTAAGGAGCATGGGGAGTTGTAGCCGGGTATATAAAAAATGAGCTGCACTAATTTAGCGCTCGCTCTTTTTTAGGAAACGATTATTTTTGGCTTTTGACGATAATTCTAACTGGCTACGGATAATTTTTTACTGTAATTTTAGTGATTTTTTACGATTTTTAACTCGGATGAAGATTGAGTCGTCCGGTTTTCCAGATGCCCGCAAAACTCAAATGTGAAGGTTTTGGATGCATCCTGAATGACGTCAATACTCCAAAATAATATTTTTGAATTCCATGCAAATATTTCGAAAAAGTTGAAATATTTTTCTCCGGCTGATTAAAAACGCCATATATATACGCATGCGCTACAAAATATAACGCTTAATAATTTTTCAAGATTGTTTTCTAATATTATTCCGATTGATTTCTATTGGGAAATCATTGGGAAATAATAGAACACTTCTACTTTGCTGTGCGCCGATCCATCTTGCCTGTTGGAGTTTTCAGCATGCATTCAAAAATTCAGTTTTGATTATAAATCAGCATGCTGTGACAAGCAAGAAAAAACCCGCGATGAATATTATTCATCGCGGGTAAGTAAGCAAAGCTTACATCATTCCGTCCATTCCGCCCATTCCACCCATTCCAGGATGCGGCATCGACGACTTGTCTTTTTCCGGTTTATCGGCAACAAGCGCCTCGGTTGTCAACACCATCGCTGATATTGAAGCTGCATTTTGCAGAGCAGAACGCGTAACTTTCGCCGGATCGACAATACCGGCTGCAATCATGTCGACATATTTTTCAGTCAAAGCATTAAAGCCTATGCCACGGGCAGTTTTTTTCACTTCTTCAACAACTACTGAACCTTCCAATCCGGCATTGTTAGCGATCTGACGAAGTGGTTCTTCAATAGCGCGACGCACTATTCTTACACCGGTCATTACATCGCCGGTTTCATCAATTGCGTCGAGCGCGCCTTGAATGTCGATAAACGTCACACCACCACCGGCAACTATGCCTTCTTCAACTGCGGCGCGTGTTGCGTTCAAAGCGTCTTCAATGCGATGTTTTTTCTCTTTCATCTCAACTTCAGTAGCCGCACCGACTTGGATAACAGCCACACCACCAGACAGCTTAGCTAACCGCTCTTGCAATTTTTCTTTATCGAAATCTGAAGTAGTATCTTCGATTTGCGCCTTAATTTGGTTAACGCGTTTTTTGATTTCGTCTTTTGCGCCAACACCGTCAACAATAGTCGTGTCTTCTTTGGCAACGCGCACTTGACGGGCACGGCCAAGATCGGTTATCTCAACGCTGTCCAGTTTTCGGCCCAGTTCCTCGGTAATAACGCTAGCCCCAGTCAAGATTGCAATATCTTCCAACATGGCTTTACGACGATCGCCAAAACCAGGCGCTTTAACAGCAACAGCTTTGAAGGTTCCGCGCAATTTGTTTACTACTAGCGTAGCCAGAGCCTCACCATCAATGTCTTCAGCAATGATCAGCAATTCTTTACCCATTTGAACCACTTTTTCCAAAGTCGGTAACAAATCAGCAATCGCACTGATTTTTTTATCAGTAATAAGAATCAACGGATCATTCAATACCGCTTCCATTTTATCTGCGTCGGTAATCATGTAAGGAGAAATATAACCACGATCAAACATCATTCCTTCGACAACTTCCATATCAGTTTTCATCGTCTTAGATTCTTCGACAGTGATAACCCCATCCTTACCGACTTTTTCCATAGCTTCAGCGATAAGACCGCCAATTGACTCGTCTGCGGCCGAAATCGAAGCAACCTGCGCTATTGACTCTTTGCTCTCGACTTTGCGTGCAGTTTTACGAATTTCTTCTACCAATACGATTACAGCTTTTTCAATACCACGCTTAAGCATCATCGGATTAGCGCCCGCAGCAACATTGCGCATACCTTCGTGAATCATCGCTTGTGCCAAAATCGTAGCCGTTGTAGTGCCGTCTCCGGCGATATCGTTAGTTTTGGTGGCAACTTCTTTTACTAATTGCGCTCCCATATTTTCATACGGATCTTCCAAATCAATTTCGCGCGCAATGGTAACGCCATCATTAGTAATAGTCGGTGCGCCGAATTTTTTTTCCAAAACCACGTTACGTCCCTTAGGACCAAGTGTTACTTTTACAGTGTTTGCCAGTGCATTTACGCCACGCTCTAACGAGCGGCGTGCTTCTTCATCAAAACATATCATTTTAGCCATTATAAATTTCCTCCGTGTTATTCAACGACCGCGAGAATATCGCGTTCGCTCAAAATTAAGTAGTCTACGCCATCAAACTTAACTTCAGTACCACCGTACTTAGAAAAAATAACTTTGTCACCGGCTTTTACATCCAATGCAACTTTCGTACCGTTTTCCAAAGTCTTTCCAGTACCGACCGCTACAACTTCAGCTTCCGACGGCTTCTCTTTAGCTGTGTCCGGCAGTACAATACCGCTCTTGGTTATGTCTTCACGCGCCATCGCTTTGACAAGAACTCTGTCTCCTAAAGGCCTAATCATGGATAAAAATCCTCCTTAAATTTATGAAAATAATTTCATTCACTTTGTTAGCACTCATCATTTTAGAGTGCTAATCACAGCTCATATTATAGTACATCTTTTGTTATTGTCAATAGACAAAATAAAAAAATCCGCCCTTTATTCTGAACGGATTTGTTTATCATTGCATTTTATTTTTCAATTAAATCATCGGTACGGCCGATTGGTTCGCTCAAATCAATTTCACCCAACACTTCCAACAACTTACCGTTCACGGCTATTCGTATTGCATTCACTCCGTTAAACTCAGTCAACGTGTTCGCCAGTGACGCAACAAGCAACATCTGGCCGCTTGAACCAAGCTGACTCTTCACTGCCTTTAAGGCATCGTTAAAATCAACTATCGCTACGCCGTTAACAATCTTAACTCCCAGACATTTTACACCTTGAGGAAATAAACTTTGAGCGCCGTCACGTTTTGAACCGGCGATCAACAAATCGACTGCAGATTGCATCGCCCGATTATCGTGAGTTATTTCACGTTTTTCAGCAACAACCTTCGTCAAATCTTTAGTAGCAAAATACAAGACCACTTGCTCAGACGTCGGTTTTACCGTCCTGTTATCGACATTTTTAGCTGAATCACTAAAACAACCGGCAACAAGTAACGTAGATACTATCACGCACAGCACCAACAGCTTTTTCATTAACAATACCTTTCCAATGATCGACTAGCGACCACTAAAATAATCATTTATTCCGTCAAATATTCCTAAAGCAGCTTTTTGCTGAAAAATCGGAGTAACTAATAATTTTTCTTCATTTATATTCGAGATAAAAGCTACCTCAACTAAAGCAGCCGGCATTTTTGTATTTCTCAATACATAAAAATTTGCTTTTCTTATCCCCTTATCCGTCAAACCGACACTTCGCTGCAAACAGCGCTGTATAGCTCGGGCTAACAGAGCATCGCGTTCCGATTTGACAAAGTAATAGGTAGCCGTGCCATTGCTGGCACGATTATAATAAGCATCGTTATGCAACGAAATAAAAATATCCGGATTATATTTTTTTGCAAAAGCAACACGCGCCGACAATTCGACTTCATCGCTACTTTTCGGATAGGAGCAATCCACATCTCTGTCCCGAGTCATAACCACCCGCGCTCCGGCGCTTACCAACAAGTTCTTCAGTTGCAAAGCTATCAACAAATTAACATCTTTTTCCCGTACGCCGCTTGGACCAATTGCGCCGGTATCACTTCCACCGTGTCCAGGATCAATTACAATTGTCTTTCCGTTAATTCCTGGAGCAATTTTCTGATAGTCATAGTCACTGCGAGGTTGTACCGGCAAATCAACAACGATGCGCCAGGGGTCTGTCCTACTCCTTGCCATTACGTTTACTGTACTATCACCAAAGCTATCGTTCGATGAATCCAACCGCAACGTCAAAGTTTCATTCCCTTCTTCAAAAAGCATCGTATCAGCAATTTTACCGTCAAGCTGAACTGTTCGATCTAGACTTGCGCGTAATAACAAATTATCAAATTTAATACTACTCACCGATTTGTAGCCAGAAAAAACGGTTGAGCAGGAATACTCGGATACATAAGGACCGCTTAAGTCCAGGATAACACGCAACTTGGCATTACCCGAAACATCAATAATTGATTGAGTTGTAACTTTAGTCACAAAAACATCTCCGCCACTTGAAACGTGGACAGCGGCATGAGTTAGAGAAAAGTTCGTTTGGACAAGGAGGATCATCAAGACAAAAACTATTATTCTATACAATAATTCCCCTCCTTAACAAAAAAAATATTATCTCCATGATATCAGTTAGTTGCAGATTTTTCAATAGTTTCAATAGTCTTTGCGATACATTCGTTAATATTTGATGCAATTATGTTGCGTTTCCCCGCTTTTGATGCAAGTTCACCAGCTTCACCGTGAATAAAACAACCGCATACCGCGGCAAAATAGCTATTGATTCCTTGCGCGAGTAATGCCGCGATAATTCCGGACAGCACATCGCCTGATCCTGCAGTCGCCAGCTTATGATTAGAATGCGGATTTATGACTGCAACGCCGTTAGGATCTGCAATTATCGTTTGCGCGCCTTTTAATACTACAACACAATTATGCAATTGTGCGAACTTAACAGCAATCTCACTCCGATTTGCGTTAACAGTTTGTAACGAAACTCCCATTAATTTTGACATTTCGCCACTGTGAGGTGTAATTACCGGAATAGTATAAGCGTCTTTTAGTATTGAAGCTTTGCTCGACAATATCGTTAATGCGTCAGCATCAATCACAACAGGAACCAAAGCAGTTTTTAATATCCATTCAAGTTTCGTACTGTTTATTTCACATACGCCTATCCCGGGGCCAACCACAATAGCCCGACTAGACCGCGCCGCAGTTTTAAAGCAATCAAAAAAACTTTCATCTTCCGAACTGCTGATCACCGCTTCAGGAAGATTAATAGAGAGTGCATTTGCAGCTTTTTCTTCAGTAAACATTTGCACATAACCAGCACCGGACATAAATGCCGCCCGAGCGCAAAGAGTGGCGGCACCGCTCGTTGCGTCTGACCCGCACCACGCCAACACTTTTCCCCTTTGATACTTGTGAACATCTGCATTATGCCGCGGCAAATAGTGCGCTACTGTCTTCGCGTTACTATATCTAAACATATTTGCTCCTAAACTATTCAAATCACTCGATGAATATATTATAATGAAATAATTATACAACAAAATTTCGAGGTGTAAATGAAGCTACGAGCAATTCCAGTCGCAGCCAGACGAATTGTTATAAAAATCGGCACCAGTTCGCTGTCTTTTCCTAACGGAATGCTTGATTTCGGCAAAATCGAGCGATTGGTACGCGCTATCAGCAATATCCATAACTCCGGACGCGAAATAATTCTGGTAACCAGCGGTGCTGTCGGTGCGGGCATGATGAAACTGGGGCTTAAAGAAAAACCAACCAGCATCCCGGAAAAACAGGCAGTTGCCGCAGTTGGACAGGGACTGTTGATGCACGTTTATGAAAAAATTTTTTCTGAATACGCCAAAACCGTTGCTCAGGTATTATTAACACGCTCTGATACACAAGAGCAAACCAAATGCGCCAATTCCCGTTCCACGTTGTTATCTTTATTGCGAATGAATGTTATTCCGATCATCAACGAAAACGATGCCGTTTCAATTGATGAACTTAAAATCGGCGATAATGATAACCTGTCAGCGATGGTTGCAGCGCTTGTTGAAGCAGACTTGTTGCTAATTCTGTCTGATGTTGACGGACTTTTTACTGCAAATCCTTCAAATACCCCTTCTGCAAAACTTATTTCTGAAATAAAAACCATAACCATTGAAATCGAAAATATGGCCGGCGACACCGGAACATTTACCGGAACCGGCGGCATGAACACCAAAATTCAAGCCGCAAAAATTGCAGTAAATGCCGGTGTTGCCGTCATAATCGCCAATAGCGGTTTCCCTAATGTTATAGAATCAATACTGGACGGGCAATTACTAGGCACTCTGTTTCTGCCAAAAAAAACAAAGCTACAATTCCGCAAAAAATGGCTGTCGTTTGGCAAAGCTGCCAGCGGAAAAATTTTCGTTGACAAAGGGTGTGGCGAAGCTATAGTAAATAATGGTTCCAGTTTGCTACCAGTCGGAATAATTGATATCGATGGTGATTTTACAGGCGGACAAGTAGTAAGCGTAATTTCCAGCGATAACCAAGAAATAGCGCGCGGTTTGATAAACTATTCAGCCTGCGAGCTGCGAAAAATCAAAGGAAAAAAAATTAACCATATTGCAGCAATATTGGGTGGCGTTGATTATCATGAAGCCATTCATCGAGACAACATGGTTGTTATCGTTTAGGAGTAAAAATGAAATATTTCGAGTTAACCGCGATAGGACAGCGTGCAAAAAAAGTTTCCGGTACTCTCGCCATCTGCGGTACAGATACGAAAAATGCTGCGCTTCATTGCATAGCCGACTCTTTGATTACAAATGCTCAAAAAATCATCGCTGCAAATGCCGTCGATGTTGACAATGGCCGCACACGGAATTTTTCCAAAGCATTACTTGATCGCCTGTGTATTGACGAACAGCGTATTCGTGCAATCGCAGACGGAATAAGAAAGGTTAGCGAATTACCTGATCCAATTGGTGACATTGTCGAAGGCTGGACTCTTCCAAATAATTTGGAAATTAGAAAAGTACGCGTTCCGCTCGGCGTAATTTGCATTATTTTTGAATCCCGACCAAATGTAACGGCCGATGCCGCAGCGCTGTGTTTAAAATCCGGTAATGTCGCAATTTTACGCGGTGGCAAAGAAGCAATAAACACCAATGTCGAAATAGTAAATGCAATGCGAGCTGCGCTCGCATCCTGTGATTTACCGGAAGATTATATTCAGCTAGTCACGACCACTGACCGCGCTGCCGTTCACGAATTACTACGACTCAATCAATTTATCGATGTTGTCATCCCTCGTGGCGGCGCAGGACTGATAAAAATGGTTTTGGAAAACAGTTCAATACCAGTTATTGAAACCGGTACCGGGGTATGCCACACTTTTGTCGATAGCAGCGCCGACTTAACGATGGCTTTAGCTATTGCTATCAACGCCAAAGTTTCGCGGCCAGCAGTGTGCAACGCTATGGAAACTTTGTTAATTCATTGTGACATCGCTGACAAGTTCATGCCACAACTCATTGATGCAATGTTAGAAAACGCAGTAGAACTACGCGGATGTGCACGTTCAAAACAATATAATGATAGAATTAAATTGGCAACTAGCGACGATTGGGCTGCTGAATTTCTCGACCTAATCCTTGCGGTAAAAATAGTTGATAATGTAGATGAAGCCATAGCTCATATTGACAAATATTCAACAGGACACTCTGAAGCCATTATTACCAATGATTACTTTAACGCCCAACGGTTTCAGCGTGAAATAGATGCTGCGGCTGTCTATGTAAACGCATCTACCCGTTTTACAGACGGTTGCGAATTTGGCTTCGGCGCTGAAATAGGTATTAGCACCCAAAAATTACACGCCCGCGGCCCGATGGGACTCAAAGAATTAACCAGTATAAAATATTTAATAAACGGCAGCGGGCAAATAAGATAAGCAGTTTCAAAAGTTAAAGAAGGTGTCATGCGAAAATTTTCACATGACACCTTCTTTGTGTGACAATAGACTAATTTCTAATTATTTTATACTGACGTAACTTTTCGGCTAACGGTTTACCGAATTTTGGCAACGCTTCGAGATCTTCGCCGCGGATACCGCCAACCATAAATATGGCAACTATGTAAACCAAACCGCCAACCAGCATTGCTAATATACAGGAATGAACCACACGACCATGAAACAGCTGCATCAACAGATTATATGCACCAAGCGAGCACGCTCCCATTATCGCCGAAGCAACAACTATTCTAAGGGTTTTAATAACCTCTATTCCAAAACCGGTGTACTTGTAGATAAATAACATATTAATTATAGCGGCAACTCCAAAATCACAGTTGGTTGCCCATGCGGCGCCAGCAATATTAATTGACGGTATCGCCACAAATATCCAGGTCACGACTATTTTTACAATAACCGAAACCAGCATTGCGATAAACGGAATTGCCGTCTTCCCAAGACCCTGCAATGTACCTGTCGACACATTCTGCAATCCAAGCATTACGATACCAATAGAAGTAATGGCGATCGACAGCCCGGCATTCGGTTCTTTATACAACGTGACCGCAATTGGTGTCGCCAACAGCCATAGTCCAAAAAACGCCGGAATTGTGATGAGATTAGCAATATGGTAGGCAGTTGAAGTTTTTTTGCGAATATCCGCTATGCGGCCAAGCGCACGCGCCTCAGAAACTGCCGGAACTAAACTGTTGGATAACGACAGCGTCAACACTGTAACTCCCGCAATAAGCGGCACTGCCATACCAACCAGATAACCAAACATCGTGGTTGATTGGGCAACATCAACACCAGCTACACCTAACCGGTAAGGCACCAGTACTGCGTCAACCCCGGAGGCAAATGGCAACATAAGTGATGTTAAGCAAACTGGCAACGCCAGAATTACTATCCGCTTTATTACCGCAAACGCTGATTCACGCGCATGTGTCTGAACCAAAGTTCCGTCATTACGACGTTTATTGAAATAATAAACCAACAGCACAACAAATCCGGCGACTGCGCCGGGCGCCGCCCCCAGACTCGCGCCCATGGCACCATACTCCAAACCGTATTTCAACAATATAGCAGCCATGCCAATCATAAAAACCACCCGGAACAATTGCTCAAACATCTGCGACATTCCGGTTGGTTTCATGTTTTGCAAACCTTGAAAATAACCACGAAATACTGCTTCCATTACCACAAACAATATCGCCGGTGCAAGTGCAACCAATGCCCAATAGGCCCGGTCATCACGTAAAATATCATATTCAATCGCCCAATGTGCGAACAGATACATCAACACACTCAACAATATTCCAAATACAAACAATACCCGCAATGAAATGTTGAAAATGCGTTTAGCACCATAATGATCATTCATCGCTGTTTTTTCAGCAATCATTATTGCAATCGCTGCCGGCACACCAGCGCCCGCAAGACTAATTGCCGCTGTATAAAACGGATATGCAAAATTATACAATCCAAGCGCTTCAGCACCTAATAATCGCGCCAAAATAATTTTTCCGAACGCGCCCATAACTTTTACTATTAGACCGGCAATAGTCAAAATTGCCGCGCCTTTCAGAAATTTGTCTTTACTCATAACAACGAACACTAAATAGTATTCTCTATGTCCTCCCAACAGACAGATTTTGCCAATCGAAAACCATTGAACGAACTGGCAGAGGCAGCCGTATAGGCGCCGGCTATTGGAAATAATAATACATCGTTCATTTCCAATCGAGGCGTTTTAACATTGCTCAGCACAACATCAATTGAGTCACAACTCGGTCCGGCAAAAGTTGCCTTAACCTCTGGACGGTCATAAGTATTGGTTTCAAAACTAAATTCCCAATGATCAAACATTTTTGCAGAAAAGCTGCCATATATGCCCTCGTCGAGAAAATACCATTGCTTGTCATTCTTAATAATGTTGGCTATAACGCTGGTCAAAAGGTTTACTGCCGTACCACAAATATACCGGCCGGGTTCGCACCAAATTTCGATCGCGGGAAATTTTTTACCCAAAGCATGAGCAATCGTGTCAAAAGCTTTTACCACGTCAAAATTAGTTCCTGCTGCTGGAACCGGAAAACCACCGCCAATATCAAGTACTCGTAAATTAAATCCATCTAGTGCCGCGACGTCGAATAACCGCTTACAAGTCTCAATTCCCTGAATATATGGATCAACGCTCAAAGTTTGGCTGCCAACGTGAAAGCACATACCCAAAACATCCAATCCGAGTTTTCGCGCCCGACGCATCAAAAACAGCGCTTCTTCAGGATAACAACCGAATTTTGAATTCAAATCTACCAATGCTTTGGGATTATCCACCCGAACCCTGATCAACACTTGCGCTCCCGGCACGGCAGATGCCATCTTTTCCACTTCAATATCAGAATCATACGTCATCTTATATACACCGATTCGTTTAGCTGTGTTTAAGCCGTTCCAGGTTTTCACCGGATTGGCGTAAACAATTCGATCCGGCGCCACGTCAAGTTCAGCAAGTAGCTCCATCTCGCCGTCAGATGCTACGTCAAAACAGCTACCACTGTCGATCAATTGTTTTAATATATTAATATCCGGGTTAGATTTCATTGCATAATGAATTTTTATCCCCGGTATATGTTTCATCAATAATTCATAATTTTCTTTTACTTGATTACGCGACACAACCAGTAGTGGCGTACCGAATTTATCCGCTATTGGTTGAATAGCTTCTTTAGGTAGTTTGAAAAATTGTTGCATGCACTATCCTCGCTATATTATTTCAGGTTGATTTTAACACATTTTTCTGTAAACAAAAAGAAAAACAATGCCTCCGGCTTTGCCGGAGGCATCTATTCAGGCTGATTCACTTATTTTCACCGTACGCGTTTTGTGTAGTTCAAGTTTTGGTTCAGCAGTACCGTTAACAACTGCTTCAGAAATAGTATATTTCTTCACATTTTTCATTGACGGAACTTCAAACATTATATGTCGCATAATACTCTCAAGTATCGATCGCAACCCACGAGCACCAGTACTAAGCTTGATTGCCTTTGCACAAAGTGCATTTAAGGCCGCATCGTCAAATTCCAGTTCTACTCCATCAATCTCAAGCAGTTTTTGATATTGCTTGATTATGGCATTTTTCGGAGTAACCAAAATGCTCTTGAGCATCTCTATTGAAAGCGGTTGCAACGGCACACAAACCGGCAAACGGCCTACCAACTCCGGAATCAAACCATATCGCATTAAATCATCAGGCGTTATTTTTTGCAGTATCTCGAAGCTGTTTTTTTCGTTAACAACAGCAATTTCCGCACCAAACCCCAGCGATTTCTTGCCGGTACGATTTCCGATGATTTTTTCAATACCATCAAATGCGCCACCACAAATAAATAAAATATTTGTGGTATCCAGCGTTATAAACTCTTGGCTAGGGTGTTTTCTACCACCTTGCGGTGGTACGTTTGCAATAGTACCTTCGAGAATTTTTAATAATGCTTGCTGCACGCCTTCGCCGGACACATCGCGAGTAATCGACGGATTCTCAGATTTTCGGGCAATTTTATCGATTTCATCAATATAAATTATTCCCTGCTGCGCGCGTGCGACATCCATATTAGCATTTTGCATCAGTTTTACTAAAATGTTTTCAACATCTTCGCCCACATAGCCGGCCTCAGTCAACGTAGTAGCGTCGGCAATGGCAAATGGCACATTAAGAATCCGCGCCAGCGATTGTGCAAGCAGCGTCTTGCCACAGCCGGTTGGACCAATTAATAATACATTAGATTTTTGAATTTCGACATCATTATCTTTCTTACTGACATGTCCGATTCTTTTGTAATGGTTATATACCGCCACCGACAGAGCAATCTTGGCATCATGTTGTCCGACAACATATTGATCAAGAATCTCTTTGATTTCTTTTGGTTTAGGAAGCTTTTTTGCCGAAGTTTTATTCAGGTTGCTGAACCGTTCTTCGTCTATGATACCATTACAAACATCAACACATTCATTACAAATGTAGACATCCGGACCTGCTACCAACTTATTTACTTCATAATGATATTTTCCGCAAAAATTACATCGCGGATTATCCGTGTTTTCATTAAATTTCATTCTTACCGCTTTTCCATCACTTTATCGATCAAACCGTATTCTAAAGCCTCAAGTGCTGTCATATAGTTATCCCGTTCGGTATCAATCTCAATTTGCGCTTCAGATTTGCCGGTATGTTCAGACATGATTTTGTTAATTAATTCACGCAACCGCAATATTTCTTTGGCCTGAATTTGAATATCAGTAGATTGACCGCGCGCGCCACCTAGCGGTTGATGAATCATAATTCGCGAATTTGGCAAAGCGTGCCTTTTGCCAGGGGCTCCAGCACATAACAATACCGCCGCCATACTTGCAGCCATCCCCACACAGATTGTGACTACATCCGGTTTGATGTATCTCATCGTATCATAAATCGCCAAACCATCATACACTACGCCACCCGGACTGTTAATATACAAAAATATATCCTTGTCCGGCGCTTCAGCTTCGAGAAATAATAACTGTGCGATAATCAGATTGGCAGAAACATCATCAATAGCTCCGCCTAAAAAAACAATTCGGTCGCGAAGTAACCGCGAATATATATCAAAGGACCGTTCGCCGCGCCCGGACTGTTCAACAACTATTGGTACAAAATGTGACATATAACCTCTTTATTATGCTTTTGCGCTAGCTAAAACAAAATCTTTAGCTTTTTTTAATAATATCGACTCACGAACTTCTTCAAACCGACCATTTTTACGTAGTAACGCCGCTGCCTTATCAGCAGTCAATTTATGTTGGGCGGCAATTTTTTCTAACTCTTCACCCATTTCTAAATCGCTCACTTCAATGTTTTCGGCCTTAGCTATCGCTTCCATTGTCAATTCATATTTCAGCGTTTCAGCAGCGCCCTCAGTATATTGCGCTTTCAACGCTTCTAGGTTGGAACCGGTGTACTCAAGATATTGCTCGATTTTTATACCCTGGCCTTCAATACGGCGGGAAAAATCGTGCAACATTTCTTCAGTCTTATCTTCAATCATTTCTTGCGGAATTTCTACTTTTGCGTTTCCGAGAACTATCTTGATAACCGCGTTATCAAATTCACGCTCAGCCGCAACTTTTGCATTCTCTGACAATATTCTGCGAACATCTTCGCGGAATTCTGCAAGAGTTTCAAAATCACTGGCATCTTTAGCAAACTCATCGTTCAACTCCGGCAACTCTTTACGCTTAACATCATGTACGGTAACTTTAAAAACTGCCGCCTTTCCAGCCAAATCCTCTGAATGATACTCCGCAGGAAACACGACCTCGACGTCACGAACATCACCGGCCTTAGCGCCGATAACTTGTTCCTCAAACCCGGGAATAAAACTATTCGAACCAATCTCAAGCTGATAACTTTTGCCTTCGCCACCAGGAAATGCTATGCCGTCAACAAACCCTTCAAAATCAATTACCGCGGTATCGCCCTTTTGAACTTCAGTACCTGGTTCACAAACAATCAAGTTTGCGAAGCGATTACGAATGTTTTCGATATATTTATCAATAGCATCTTCAGTTACTTCTTTAACTTCTGAATCAACTTTTATTGCCTTATATTCACCCAATGTCGCCTCAGGTTTAACAGTGACAGTTGCCTTGAATTTCAAAGGTTGTCCTTCGGCCATTTCAAGCATTTCAAATTCTGGACGAGCAACAATTGCTAACTTTTCATCGATAATCGCCTGCTTAAAAGCCGGTACAGCTGCCAATTCATAGGCTTCCTGCAACAACGCCTCACTGCCTACATGTTTTTCCAAAATTCTGCGAGGAGCTTTCCCCTTGCGAAAACCGGGTATGTTAACCTGCTGAGCAACTTTTGCAACCGCTGCATTGACAACTTTGTCAAATTTTTCAGTTGAAAGCTCAAAATTAATTTCCACTTTGTTATTTTCTAATTTAGTAACGGTAGTTTTCATTTAAATCACCTTTCAATGTTTATTTATACGGTTAAGTATATTAACATAAAACGCTAGACAATACAAGTTGTTAAACTAAAATGCGCGGGGTTAAATACTTAACTCCGCGCGAAGTTTTTCGGCAGTAATATTTTCTATTGCAACTATTTTGTTGCGACTTGTTTCACCAACAAGCACACTTACCGCACTCTTGGGAAGTTTAAAGCGCTTGGCGATAAACTCGCACAATACTTTGTTAGCTTCGCTATCCACCGGCGGCGCTGTAACACTAATTTTCAAAGCATCATCAAACTCTCCGACAAAGGCATTTTTTGAAGATTTGGGCTGAACACGTATTTTGAGCGTTACATAGCCGTTGCACTGTTTGATATCAACCATGCGTTAGTTACTAAAATAACGTTCGATAACTTCTTGCTGTGCACCCAATAATGCCTTGAAATTGGTGCGAAACGTAACTGCCTCCTGCTGCAACCGCAAATACTCAGCGCTTAGTTCGCGAACACGGCTCTCCGCGCCGGCTATTTCGTTACGCGCCGACAATTCAGCTTCTTTGCGCAACAAATCACACTCTTTGTTTGCGTTTTCACGAACTTGCTCTGACGATTTTTGCGCAACTAATATCGCGTTATGCAAAGTGTTTTCCATTTGCTGATAATAATCCAGCTTCATGCGCATCGATTCCAACAAATCACGCAAATCATTGTTTTCTTTTTGAACTTTATCAAACTCCTTGCCAATGCGCTCAACAAAATTATTAACATCTTCACGGCTATAACCGCCAAAAATACAACTACGAAAGCTTTTGTCTTCTGCCATAGTCACCTTCCTACTACTTCAAATATATCACAATCACTGCTACGATACAGGTTCTAAATATAGCGTTTTAGCGTTACGACCGTCCGGCCTTTTTTTGTTTGACCGCCGACGCTGACAACTTCCATTCGACCACGTCCACGCATCGAAACAATATCACCTTGCTTTAAATGCGCTGCCGGATTGGAATTATCTTTCCAATTTACTTTTACCCGTTGCGCTTCAATTTCTTCGGCCATCTTCGTGCGTGACAATCCAAATCCGGCGGCAGCTAAAATATCCAGCCGCAACGACGCAACAGTTGCGCGAATATCTTTTACCCGTTCTTCCCTTTGCAACATGTCGATGTTTTCGACTACTGACAATTCAACTACCGCGCCGCCGATACGTTCAGCTTGCAATAGTACAAACTTCGCAATAGTTTTTTCGAAAAACACCACTGCTTGGTAATCACCAGCCGGAATTACAATATCGCCCATCATCTCACGCTTAACGCCCAGCGCCAGCAAACCACCCAGTACATCGCGATGATTTAACGAATAATAGCGTTTGTCCCATTTTATGCCGATGGCGACAATTTCACTATCAACAAGGTCGGCAGCCGCGAAATCCATATGCGAAAATACTGCCCGTTCTCGCTCCGCCCCCTGATAACCGCCGTCCGCACGCAAATTAATCTTATCATAATGCGCCGCAACTGTTTCAGCGATATCCATAGCATTTGGATCCAAAAACTCACTTATGCGGAACCGTCGCATTTTTATCGCCGCTTCCGCCAAATCACACAATCGCGCCGCCAAGTCACCTTCATCGTTTGCGCGATAGTAGCGAATTATTTTTTCTCTGTCGCTCATAATTCCTTTCAAAACATCTGTAATCCGTATTTATTAATTGACCTCAGTGTTTTCCGGTGCAAAAATAAACACGTTATTGCCAACAGGCTTGGCCACTCCGTTAACAGCATAAATCGCGCCACTCAAAAAATCGATGACACGACGTGAAACTTCTGCCGACGACTGTGAACAATCCAAAACAACTTGTTGATTTTTCTTAATGTAATCAACAGCTCGCTGAGAATCTTCAAAATGTTGCGGCTGAATTACCGCAATGTTTACACCAACGCTATTAAACGCTCCAGTTTTTTCTGCAGTAATGCTCGAATAACGTTTTTCGTTTTCCGTAAAACTTGGTCGCTCAACCTCAAACTGACGAACCGGAGCCGGATTATTAAACATAAAAGTAGCTGGCTCAGGTTGTTCAACCACTTCTTCCTCGATATCAGCCAAACCTAACCATTTCCATAATTTTCCAAACATAATCCCTCCAAATTTAATTCAAATTTCGTTCGCCAAAAAGTGCCGTACCAATGCGCACTACATTCGCCCCTTCTTCAATCGCCACAGAAAAATCACCGGACATTCCCATGGATAACATATCAAAGTTTGTTTTTTTCGAGACCCGTCTCATTTCGTTAAAAATAATATTCATTTCAAAAAAATGCTCACGCGCTTCTTCGGGATCATCATAAAACGGTACTATCGCCATTAAGCCACGCACTTCAAGATTGTTTTTTGCCAATAAATATTCCAGCAATTGCCAGGAATCATTGATCCCAACACCATGTTTGCGTTGTTCATTTGCAATATTGATTTGCAACAAAATCTGCTGAACTTTACTAATTTTCCCGGCTTCTATATCAATTGCATCTGCCAAACGTTCACTATCTAATGACTGGATAAGATCAAAATATTTCACAGCTTGTTTAGCTTTATTAGTCTGCAAATGTCCGATTAAATGCCATTCGAGCGGCTGGTGAATTAGTAGTTGCTTGTCACGCGTCTCTTGTATCCGGCTCTCACCGAAGCAATTCATACCTGCAGCATGAGCAGCAATTATTGCTTCCGCCGGATTGTTTTTACTTACAGCAACAAGCTTGACTGCGCCATTATCCGCACGACGCCGTGACGACGCCTGCGCAATCTGTTGCTCAATTTTTTTCATATTGTCGCGAATATTATTTTCCATAAGTGGTATTATACAAAACTCATCACATTTTATAAAGCAATTATTGCTGCATGTCGTCCAGTTTTTCCATTTTCCTTCCGGTACGAATAAAATAAATCCGTATTACACGAAGTACAAAGTTCGGCACAAACAATATTTTCTTCAAGCAATCCAGCCTCTAGTAACTGTAACTTATTAGCCAACCACAAATCGATGTTGTATTTTTCTTGTTGTTTTATGATTAACAAATCGCTGCTATTCTTGAATCGCTCGTAAAAACAATCGGCAACTGGTTTGTCAACTTCAAAACAACATTGACCGATAGATGGACCTATTCCGGCAACTAACTTAGTCAGATCACAATCATATGTATCAACCATGTATTGTGCAGTTTGAGCAGCGATTCCAGTAACCGTTCCTTTCCAGCCGGCGTGAGCGACAGCAACGACGGCCTTATCCGGCGAATACAGCAAAATCGGAACACAGTCGGCAAAACCGCATTGAAGCGCCACTCCGGGAATATTGGTCACCATTGCATCGGCATTCTCGGCATCACCACCAATCAAGCTAACGCCGCTACCGGCATCACACAACGCAACTTCAATTACCCGGTTACCGTGTACCTGGTTGCATACTGTCAAAAGTTCAGCATCAACACCAAGCGTCTTACAGAGCGCCCGGCGATTACTCATAACGCTGGCAAGATCGTCGCCAACTGAAAACCCAATATTCAATGAAGAATACTCACCGTTACTTATACCACCGATTCGGGTAGAAATTCCGTGTTTAATACCATATTTTGTAAACTGTTTAAATTTCCCGATTTTAACGCCCGCAATTTCATCGAAATAAAACATATCTATTTACATACTCCACATTTTCTGCAACCGTCATAACAAATAGCTGTATATCTTTGTTTCTGCGCTTCGGCAATTTCCTCTGTAAAAAAATCGTCATCAACCCCACAGTCAATGTGGCTCCACGGTAATACTTCCATTTCTGTAAACCCCGCCAATAAATTTTTACTGCTAACGCCATTTGCTTTCAGCACCCGCTTCCAAGCTTTGAACCCACCCAGTTGGGCCGCTTCGACGATCCATTTTGCCATATTGCGGTCACCACGTGCTAACATAGCTTGAATAGCCGCTTGGCGTAAGTCCTCAGTTTTCAACTCCACACCGGGCAATTTGTCAATTTCAATTTTCAAAAAAGCATATTGCCTGCGCAAAACTTCAATTTCAGCAAACGGCAATCGTTGAAAAGGCGTATTCGGTTTTGGCACAAACGGATTGACACTCAAAGTCAATCTCCCCCGTGGAGAATTTGTTTTTACGATTTTCAATACCTCTTTGCTCAAGTCAACAATTGCCTGAATATCACTTTGCTCTTCAAACGGCAACCCAATCATAAAATATAGCCGCACATTAGGAATCCCAGCTTTAGTGGAGCGGTCAACCGCTGACAGCAACTGTTCATGAGTAATTGTCTTGTTAATAATCGTGCACATTCGTTCGCTACCAGCTTCCGGCGCAAATGTAACCGTTTGGTGTCCGCAGATTGCCAACGCCTTCAACATCACATCGCTTACCGAATCAGCACGAAGCGACGCCACGGAAAATTTAATTTTTTTGTCTAATAAATATTCACACAACTCGTCCACCCGTGGATAGTCCGATATCGCACAGCCCACAAGACCCACACGCAGATTGTCCGCCAGCGGCTGTTCCAACGCCGTTTTAAGTAACGCAAAATCGCTTACGCGTGGCGGCCTGGTGCAATACCCAGCCATGCAAAAGCGGCAATGTCGGCCACAGCCGCGGGCAATTTCCAATAGAAACATTGATGAGAACTCGGTGTTTTCAGCCACAATTGCACTGGATGCCGGCAAAGAACTTGAAAAATCATGCTTTATTTGGCGTTTTATCGATTTATTTTTGCCAAAACAATCAGCGGACTTAAATAGCGAAGGAATATACACTCCGCTTATTCGATTTAACTCAACTAAACAATCTGACCGTGACAGTTTTTTTTCTTGGCAACAATAATAGCAGTTTAATATTTCATTAATAACGTCCTCGCCCTCTCCAATAACAAGCACATCAAAAAAATCCGCTATCGGTTCAGGGTTAGCAGTTGCACACGGGCCGCCTCCGATTAGAAGTGGTTGATTTTCGGTACGCTCAGCCGCAAAAACCGGAATACCGATTTGTTCAATTAGTTTTACAACATTAAAATAATCCAGTTCAAAGCTAAGTGTCAAACCCAAAAGTGGAAAATCACGCACAGGACGGTCGGTTTCAATAGTTTTTAGTGGTCGGTGACCATTCAAAGTATGCTCGTCGTCTTCAAGAAAAAAACGCTCACAGGCTGTATCGCCCCGAGCATTTATTGTCTTGTAAATCACCTGTAATCCAAGATTCGACATACCGCAATAATAATCATTGGGAAATCCCAGTGCAAAACCCTGCTTTACACCGGGATTTATTTTCGGCGTGTACTTTTCATTGTATTTTTTCTTGAAATATTCCGCCTTGTTTTTTTTGTACATCAAAACTCCACTACAACTGTCGATTTCTCAACAGCACTGCGCTGCACATCGATAATGCGCTGATTGCGCGAACCACGGAACGCAATTGAAATATCGCGCTCTTTCTCGATATACGGCCCGTCGATCAACCAATCCGTTAATTGCAAGAGTTCGCTTACTGCGGTGTTTTCTTCAGCAATTCGCAATAAATCTTCATATACAAAACCAGTATAAGTTACCAGGTCATACTTCTTAATAAATTTAACATATCTGGCAACCTCCAACAATTGCTCAGCTTGAAGCATCGGCTCGCCGCCGCTAAAGGTTACCCCGCGAATTAACGGTGCTTCATCAATTAGCCGCAAAAGCTGCTCCGGCTTTACATCAGTTCCACCGTAAAAATCATGGGTGTCCGGATTGTGGCAGCCAGGACAATTATGATAACAGCCCTGGCAAAATATCACTAGCCGCAACCCCGGACCATCTACGACACTTTCAGTAATTATTCCAGCTATCCTAATTGACATGATTTCAACCAGCCTTCTCAATTATCAGCAGTAACCTTTGCCCAAAACTGATAATTGGCAACGGAAACTACATGTCTTTACTATAGCGTTTGATATTTTTATCCAGTTGTATGCGACGTTTGCTAGCCCGTCCACAGGCTGGGCACTCGTCGTTAGTAATAACGCCTGTGTAATTACAGCCGGCACAAAAATCAATCGGAAAATTTATTCCGGCATAGCCGATATCGCACTTTCGCATATGGCGCAACAAGTCTTCAACTGCCGTTTGATTATGCACTGGCGGTGACGAAAATTCGATATAACTGATATGTCCGGCATTTGCATACTTGTGATAAACCCCTTCGCGACGAATCTTCTCAAACGCGCTGATTTTATATGATACCGGAATATGAAATGAATTTGTATAATAAGCCTTGTCAGTAACTCCAGGCACTTCACCAAAATCCTGTTTATCAATTTTAACAAAGCGACCAGCCAACCCTTCGGCGGGAGTGGCTAATAATGTGTAGTTCATATGGCGCTCAGCGGCGATAGCATCGATTTTATCACGCATATATTTAACAATAGTTTCGCCCAAAATCTGCGCTTCTTCACTCTCGCCGTGATGTTTGCCAACGAGTGCAGCCAAAGTCTCGGCCAAACCGATGAAGCCAATAGATAAAGTGCCATTACGCATTGCCGGCTCAATACTGTCGTTCGGCCCAAGATTTTCTGAACCCAAATATAGCTTTTGCCCCATCAAAAATGGCATATCCCTGACTTTTAAAGTCGCCTGAATGTCGTAACGATGTTTTAATTGATCGGCCGCTAATAACAAAATTTCATCTAAAAGCCGGTAGAACTCGTCAATATTACCCTTGGCTTTTAGCGCAACACGAGGCAAATTAATTGTCGTAAAACTCAAGTTTCCTCGTCCGTCAGAAACTGCCGGACCATTAATATTTGCAAGAACTCTTGTCCGGCAACCCATATAAGCCGCTTCATCACCATACGGCGCGTTAAAGGAAGCATCCATGAAACTAAACGTCGGATTTAAGCGTTTGGATGCCACACGAATTGCCAGTTGGAATAAATCATAATTTGGATCGCCCGGATTGAAATTTACACCTTCTCTTAGGCGAAACAAAATATTAGGGAACACCGGACTTTCGCCGCGTCCTAGACCTTTTTCGTACGCCAACAACACTCCCTTGATAACTGTGCGCCCTTCTGGTGAAGTATCGCAACCCAAATTGAGACTGGAAAACGGCACTTGTGCACCAGCACGGCTATGCATACTGTTCAAATTATAAATAAACGCTTCCATTGCCTGAAAAACTTCATTTTCGTCGGCGTCTTTCATAAACGGCGCCATATCACGATCAAAATTTGCAAAAGATTGCCCACCATGCATATCGTTTTGCGAGCTTTGGAGAATTATTGCAGCAAGTGCTGTTGCTGACCCCGGACGCTTCGGTGGACGAATGTAGCCATGGCCGGTGTTAAATCCTTCATGAAGTAGCCGTCCAAGCGGTATTTGCACACAAGTCAATGTCTTCGCATAAAAATCCAAATCGTGAATATGAATATCACCATCGGTATGAGCTTTAGACATGTTTTCCGGAATCAAGCGATGTAAATAAAACGCTCTGGACGCCGCCGACGCAATTTGCAGCATTTTCGCTGACGGTGAATTGGAGATATTGGCATTATCACGGTTAGTCTCCACTAATATTTCGGCAACCGCGTCCATTAAATCCGACTTACCCTCGCGCACGCGTGTACGGTAATCGCGGTACAAGATATAAGCTTTAGCAGTTTTAGCATGACCGTTTTCGATAAGAACTTTTTCGACAGCATCTTGCACTTGCTCAACAGTAAATGGTTCGCCAAGATATCTGTTCTTTAGGTACTCCAAAACCTTTAGAGTCAGCTCTAACGCTTGCTGACTATCTTCGCCACCCACAGCTTTTGCAGCCAAAAAAATTGCCTCTGATACTTTCTTGGTATCAAACGGCACTATGCGGCCATCACGTTTCTTGATTCTCGAAAACATCATCCCTCCACGCTATCTTTTTTACATTTACGTAATGATTTTACTATCGAAACAAAATCATCGACATTTTCAAATTTTTGATATACCGATGCAAAGCGCACATAAGCTACGAGATCGTTTTGTTGCAACTGATCGAGAATTATATCGCCAATTTCAGAACTGGTTATTTCACCAGCAATACGATTCTTCGCTTCTTGCTCAATAAGATCAGTCAACCTTTCTATGCTTTCAATTGGCAGCGACCGTTTTTCAAAAGCACGTACCAACCCGCTGGCAATTTTTGCCCGTTCAAACCGTTCGCGTTTTCCATCTTTTTTCACTACCAGAAACGGTACTTCGTCGACAGTTTCATAAGTGGTAAACCGACGTGAACATTCCAAACACTCGCGGCGGCGACGAACCGAATTTTTCTCCTCCGCAGCACGCGAATCAATAACTTTCGAATCAAAATAACTACAATAAGGGCAGCGCATGATTGCCTCCAACCTAATATTTAACCGTATTGTTATCTATATATCGTACACAACAAAAATATTATACACTATAGCTAGTGGTTTTTAAAACAAATTTCAAAAAAAAAACACCCGTTTACACGAGTGCAAGATTTTCTGGTGGGCCCACCTGGGATCGAACCAGGGACCAACCGGTTATGAGCCGGTTGCTCTACCGCTGAGCTATAGGCCCGAATGGCTCCTCGAGCTGGATTCGAACCAGCAACCCCTCGGTTAACAGCCGAGTGCTCTACCGTTGAGCTATCGAGGAATATCATCATCCGACGAGGCATCATTATAATAAACTATTAATGTTTCGTCAATACTCAATCGAGAAAATCACGAAGTTTTTTGCTGCGAGTAGGATGGCGCAATTTCCGCAAGGCCTTGGCTTCAATCTGACGAATCCGCTCCCGCGTCACACCAAAATATTGCCCTACATCTTCTAAAGTACGCGACTTACCATCATTTAGCCCAAAACGTAACTGTAATACTTTTTTTTCACGGTCAGTCAGCGTTTCCAACACTTCACCAAGTTGCTCTTTTAATAATACATACGAAGCTTCTTCGTTCGGTGCGACTGCGTCTTGATCTTCAATAAAATCGCCCAAATGTGAATCTTCTTCTTCGCCAATCGGCGTTTCTAAAGACACCGGTTCTTGAGCAATTTTCATTATTTCGCGAACTTTATCCTCAGTAACTCCCATCTCTTTTGACACTTCTTCAGTGGTAGGTTCACGACCAAAAGTTTGCAACAGATGACGGGATACCCGCATAAACTTATTAATAGTTTCAACCATGTGTACCGGTATCCGAATTGTACGAGCCTGATCGGCGATCGCCCTGGTTATCGCCTGACGGATCCACCAAGTGGCGTATGTGCTAAACTTAAACCCTTTAGTATGATCGTATTTTTCGACCGCCTTAATAAGGCCAAGGTTTCCTTCCTGAATCAGATCCAAAAACAACATTCCGCGACCAACATAACGCTTGGCAATGCTCACAACCAAACGCAAATTGGCTTCTGCCAAATCACGCTTTGCCTCTTCGTCGCCGTTTTCCATGCGAATTGCCAGTGCGGTCTCTTCTTGAGATTTTAGCAACGGCACCCGCCCGATCTCTTTGAGATACATCCGCACCGGATCATCGATATTGATTCCTTCCAGAAATTTCACATCTATCACAGCAATTTTAACATCTTCATCTTTGATGATTTTTTCGATTTCCTCAGGCATCGGATCTTCAGTCAGTGTTTCTACCAAAGTGATTCCTTGCTCATTCAACGACAAATAAAGGCTCTCAACCTGTTCCGGCGGAAAGTCTTCGGTCAAATATTCGTTTAACTCATCATAAGTTAAACGGTTATTATTAAGTTTCGCCTTTTCAAATATTTCATTTACCAACTGGGTATTTTCCAGTGTTTCTGCCATCTTCGCACCCCTCTCGCGGGTCATTTTTTTCTAATTTTCTGTATTTCACTACTGATCTGTGCAACAATTTGCAATTCCTGTTGAAATTCCTCTGAGCCGCTCTTTTCCAGCTCTCCTGCGTGAATTATATGCTGACGTAACTTTTCACCCAAATATTGTTCGTAGATTCTATCCATTAGTTGTTCGACCACTAATACCGGGTCTTCTGATCCAAAATTATCATCTTTAAGCAAAATTTTTGACAATAACAATGAATAATTGGCATTAATTTCGGACAAACTGTGCGCATCAACAATGGTAAAAGAGTTATTTGCGCTATATATATTAAACAAAGCTTGCCAAAAATCCTTTATTTTTTCCGAAGAAAAATGAAGTTTTTCACTTTTTTGGCAAATAGTTGCCCGCACAGTTGCTCTTTCTATGAAATATCGCAACAATTGTCGCTCAGTTTCGTTGATTTCCGGCATTTGCGCAAAAGCAATCTCTCGCACTTTATCACCGACATTGCGGCGTTTGTTCGCAACTTTGCGAACTTTGGCAAATTCCTCACGAATTAATTTTTCATCTAAGCGCAACCGGCTGGCAATAGTTGCAAACTGCTGCTCTAACTCTAGCGGTTGGGCATATTTACCAAAGAATTGAAGAATGTTCTCCAAAGCACTCACGCGACTATCGAGTGAATCATCGGTTTTTCCGCTAATCACAGTTTCAATCACATATTCGAGAATTCCTCTTGCTTCATTTAACTGTTTGTTAAATTCCTCTTTCCCATAGGCACGGATAAATTCATCAGGATCTTTTGAATTCAACAAGTCAACCACGCGAACTTTGGCACCTGTCGATTTTAGCAGTTCATAAGCGCGTAATGTGGCGTTCCTACCGGCCTCATCATTATCGTAACACAAATAGATCGTCGCAGCGTTTTTCGCTGCCAGCGCCGCCTGTCGCGCGGACAACGCCGTACCCATTCCTGCTACAACATTCTCAATTCCATTCACATGTAGCGTGATTGCATCAAAATAACCTTCGACAATCAACAATTTTTGTTCCTTGCGAGCCATAGTTTGAGCGATATTCAAAGCATATAAGCAGTTTTTTTTACTAAAAAGCTCCGTGTCCGGCGTATTTAAATATTTTGGTTGAGTATCATTCATCGCACGGCCACCAAAGGCAATAACTGCATTATGTAAATCAATTATTGGAATCATTATCCGATTGCGAAACGAATCCAGAACAGTGCCGCGCTGCGTTTTCAACGCCAAACCGGCTTTGACCAGAACATCACTGTCGATTAACCGTTGACGCAATGCGTGGCAAAGTTTGTCTGGGGCTTGTGGAGCAAAACCGATTTTAAATTGTTTGATTATTGTTTCGGTTATGCCACGATTGGCCAAATATTCTAATGCTTCCTTGCCATAAGATGTATTCAGCAAACAAGAGTGAAAAAAATCAACTGCCATAGCATTTGCGTTTTTCACCGCTTCACGTTGTTTATCAGAAAGTTTATCTTCTCTGGTTTTTTCCGGAAGCTTAACACCAACGCGCTCACCCAGCAATCGTGCCGCTTCAATAAAGGGCCGGTTTTCAATTTTCATAAGAAAAGCGAAAGCGTCGCCACCAGACTGACAGCCGAAACAATAAAACATCGTCTTTTCGGCGCTCACCGAAAAAGACGCTGTTTTTTCGTTATGAAAAGGACAACATCCCCAATAGTTACGCCCTCGTTTTTTTAACGCAACATATTCAGAGATCAGTCCAACGATATCAGTTTTACTGCGAATTTCAGCAATTGCACCGCTAAAATCTGCGTTGTTTGGCATATTTCCGTCTCCAACTACCCAGCCACCGCGGCAAGTATTTCGCTTTCTCGTTTACATCATATATAATCCGGATATTTCGCCGGTACTAATAACTGTTCAAAAAGACTGATAGCATACATATCTGTTAGTCCGGCGATATAATCAATCAGCGTACGTTCCAGTCCAAATAACTGTACACGTTCAACATATTCTTCCGGCAACAATTCCGGTTTTTCGAAAAAATATTGATATAAATTCTTTATTACATATCGCGCTTTGCGACGATCGGCCTCTAACCGCGGTGAATCATAAACATTGGCAAACATAAACGCTCGAAAATCATCCATTGCCTGCCTGACTTGCGATGATTGGATTATATCAGCTTTGCCAATCGAATTATTGATTATATCGCTCACCATCACTGTGATCATTTTAGAGGGCGCTGTACCTAAAATCTCCGTTACCAAAAGCGGCAGGTCGCCGCATTGGAGCATTTCAGCGCGTACCGAATCATCAAAATCATGACATAGATAAGCGATACGGTCGGATATTTTTACCACTTGCCCCTCTAGTGTTTTGGGCGTTGAATTTCCGGTATGATTCAATATTCCGTCGCGTACTTCAAATGTCAAATTAAGCCCTTTGCCACCGCGCTCCATGGTATCGACAACACGCAGGCTTTGTTCATTGTGGTTAAACGTTCCGGCTATTTCCCGCAACACATGTTCACCGACATGACCAAACGGCGTGTGCCCGACATCGTGCCCAAGTGCGATCGCTTCAACTAAATCTTCGTTGAGTAACAATGCGCGAGCTATCGTTCGTGCAATTTGCGATACTTCCAAACTATGGGTCATCCGCATCCGATAATGATCACCCGGCGCAATATACACTTGAGTTTTGTGTTTTAAACGCCGAAAAGCCTTGGAGTGAATGATTCGATCACGATCCCGCTGAAACTCGGTACGATAGTCGCAACGTGTTTCAGGAGAAACACGACTGGCCGTTATCGATTTTGCTGAAAACCCGGACAGGCTACGTAATTCATTTTGTTCGCTCTGCTCTCTGATTATCATGCAACAATTTTATCGATAGCAAATAATTTGTACACCAAGTCGCGTATAGCTGCTAGCAGTGCTAACCGGTTTTCGCGAACTTTACTGTCTTCTACCATAACCATGGTATTGACAAAAAACTCACCGATTTCCGGAGTTAACTCATAAAGTGCATCCAGATAATTCTGCCAGTTGCCGCTGCGAAGCGCGCTGTCACAACTTTTTTTGACAGCTTGGTAGGCTTTGTAAAGTTGTTTGTCGCTCGCTTCTTTATACAAAGTTGCCCGCAACGGTTTCTGTTCAGCGGTCTTGGAAATGTTCGCAACACGAGTATAAGCTTCAAGCAGCATAGCGAATTTTTCATTAGTCAAATTGGTTTGAACAATTTCTGCACGAATCAAAATGTTTTTTGGATAATCAATTCCCTGCTGCATAACCGCTTCGATTACATCGTAGCGCACACCACGTTCGGTTAACATATTTTTTATGCGTAATGTAGTGAATGCAGTAAGTTCATCGATGATTTTTTCGTCAATAACATTTAATAAAGCGAGCGCAAAACCAGCAACTTCGCCAAAAGCAATGTCAATCTCATTTTCGGCCAACATTAAGACAACGCCAAGCGCTTGACGCCGCAAAGCATAGGGATCTTGCGAGCCTGTTGGAATGAGGCCTTGTGAAAAACAAGCGGCAATATTATCAATCTTGTCAGCAATACTTAAAACACTGCCTGGAAGCGACTCCGGCAAATTGTCACCGGCAAAGCGGGGCTGATAGTGTTCACGAATCGCCACACACACTTCTTCTGATTCACCGCTGGCTCGAGCATAGACACTGCCCATCAAACCTTGCAACTCATCAAATTCGCCAACCATCCCACTTAGCAAATCGGCTTTGCAAAGATACGCTGCACGATCAACAGCTGCTGTTTCAAGCTTCTTCATACCGATCGTATTGCAAATATACGCTGCAATTTTCCTGATCCGTTCGGTTTTGTCTAAGATGGATCCTAAGCCTTTTTGGTAAACGACATCCGCCAGCCGCGGAACATATGCCGCCAATGGTTGCTTTCGGTCTTCATTAAAGAAAAATTCAGCATCAGCCAAGCGTGCACGCAAAACCCGTTCATTGCCCTTGCGAACAATATCCAAAGCATGTGCATCTCCGTTACGCACCGTAACGAATTTGTTAATTAAGTTTCCGTTTGGCGTGCGCAACGGAAAATAACGTTGATGTTCTTTCATCGGCGTAACAATCGCCTGTTCCGGCAATTGCAGATAACGCTCTTCAAATTCACCAATGAGCGCTGTCGGATATTCGACCAGGAAATTAACTTCATTGAGCAATTCTTCATCTATCTCAATTCGAGCGTTAACTTCAAGCGCCGCTTGAGTGATTTGTTCACGAATAATTTGCTTGCGATAATCCTGATCGACTATAACTGAATGGTTCCACAGTTGCTCAAAGTAAGTTTCCATCGAAGTGACTGGCAATTTGCCGTTGGACAAAAATCGGTGACCAAAAGTATAAGTATCAGATTTTATGCCCGCAAACTCAATGTCGATTGATTGTTTACCAAATAGCGCCACTAACCAATGCACTGGCCGCACAAATTTGGCTCCGTCCACGCACCACCGCATGGTTTTAGGAAACTGCAGACCATTAAGCAAATCCAAAATGATTTGCGGCAACAATGCTGCCGTGTCGCTACCTTTTATGGTTTTCAATGCATACAAATATCCGTCGCGTTCAACCAATTCTTCCGGTTTAACACCTTGCCCGTTGGCAAATCCCCTTGCAGCTTTCGACCAATTACCATCATTATCTTTGGCAATCTTAGCCGACGGCCCTTTGCTAATAACTTCGCGATCAGATTGCTGTTCAGACAATTCTTTTACCGCCAACACCAACCGCCTCGGCGTACCAAAAGTTCGCAATTCCACAAATGCAATGCTTTCTTCAGCAAAACGGTCTGCAGCACTTTTTCGCAATTGCTGCAAAGTATTATTCATAAATCGCGCCGGAATTTCTTCGACACCTAACTCAAAAACAAAATTCTTAGCCATTTTTCGCCTCCTTAATAAGCGGAAAACCAAGTTTTTCACGTTGCTCAACATACACTTGCGCGCACTTGCGCGCCAAGACCCGCACCCGTCCAATATACCCGGCACGTGCGCTTACACTTATTGCACCACGGGCATCTAATAGATTAAAAGCGTGCGAACATTTTAAAACATAATCATACGCCGGCAAAACGGCGCCTTTATCAATAATCCGCGCGGCCTCATGCTCATATTTGTCAAACAATTCAAACAGCATTGCTGCATCAGAAAGCTCGAAAGTATATAATGAGTGTTCATATTCATTTTGCCAAAACACATCACCATAGCTTACGCCATCAGTCCATTGCAGATCATAGACATTCTCAACGCCTTGCATGTACATTGCCAGACGTTCCAAACCGATAGTTATTTCCACGGCAACCGGATTGCAATCCAAACTACCGACCTGTTGAAAATAAGTGAACTGGGTAATTTCCATACCATCCATCCACACTTCCCAACCAAGCCCCCATGCGCCAAAAGTTGGATTTTCCCAATTATCTTCGACAAAACGAATATCGTGTTCTAACGGATTTATCCCTATCGTGCGCAAACAATCCAAATATATTTCCTGAATATTCAGCGGCGCCGGTTTCATAATCACCTGATATTGATGATGCTGATAAAGCCGGTTGGGGTTGTCGCCGTAGCGCCCATCTTTTGGTCGGCGACTAGGTTCAACATAAGCAACGTTCCAAGGCTCCGGCCCAAGCGCGCGCAAAAATGTGGCCGGATTCATTGTGCCAGCGCCTTTTTCAACATCATAAGGCTGTGCAATAACGCAATTATGTTTTGCCCAAAAATTCTGCAGTGTCAAAATTAAATTTTGAAAAGTCATGTTTCTTGCTCCCATAATATAAATTTGAATTATAAAAAACGAGATGATTGGCAGTTATAGAACTACTCACCGGAAATAAAAGCATTTTCTACGTAGTTTATCTGCGGTGGTATAAATTCATCAAACACTTCAGCAATATCAAAGCGAACGTCAATCTTGTCATACAAGTTGTTTTCAATTAAATAATGCTGCGCAACACGGACGATTTTCTGACGTTTAGACCGTGTTACTGCCTCGATTGGACTACCGCATTGATTGCCGCTGCGGGTTTTGACCTCGACAAACACCAAACAACCGGAATAAGTCCGAGTGATGATATCAATCTCACCCTGCTTACACCGGTAATTTCGCTCGACAATATCATAACCAAGCTTCATTAAAAAACTGACCACGGCGCTTTCGCCCATATTTCCGTGCTCGCGATTATTTATCGGCATTTTGTAAGCTCCAAATATATCACAGAATCCGTTTTTTGTCCATTATCGCCAGTATCTCAGGCATCGGCGCAAAAGTGCGACGATGATATTTTGTCACGCCGTGTGTTCGTATTGCATCCATATGCATCATCGTTCCATAACCTTTGTGCGCGGCAAACCCATAGCGCGGATCGAGGGTGTCTAATTCACACATTATCCGGTCGCGAATAACCTTGGCGACAATGGACGCGGCCGCAACGTTCGCGCTCTTGCTATCAGCTTTCTCAATCGCCAAAACTTCGGCATAATGAATATCCGGCAACGGCATTGCGTCACTGATAATTGCTTTAGGCTGAACAACCAATGAATTCAATGCTTGGTACATCGCCAGTCGTGAGGCCTGATAAATATTTATCTCATCAATAACATCCGACGCAACCACCGAATAACTGACAGCAATCGCCCGGTCGTTAATTGCTGTAAACAGTTGCTCGCGTTTTGCCGCCGATATTTTTTTTGAATCATTGAGTCCGCTAATTTCGCAATCCATGGGTAAAATTACCGCTGCCGCAACAACTGGCCCGGCGAGCGGGCCCCTTCCTGCTTCATCAGTTCCGGCAATCGGCAACAGTCCGCGCGTTTGAAAACTGCGTTCATAATTATACATTGCGTACAACCGTATTTTTTCCTGCTCAGTGACCAGTAAACGGCGATAGTACTGCAACAACATTTTTTTTACGCTTTCACGGTCATCTTGAGCAAATAACTCGAGAATGTTTAGCGGAACGTTCTTAGAAAGTAGTATCGTTTTCACTTCGTTTATAGCATATTCATTTTTAGCACGCATACAATATCTCTTTTCAATTTCCCCTTGACAAATTTCAACAATAATAATAGAATATGCTTTGTCTTCGGGGTGTGGCTCAGTTTGGTAGAGCGCTTGGTTCGGGACTAAGAGGCCGCAGGTTCGAATCCTGTCACCCCGACCATTTTCGTAATTGATTGGCGTTTGCATGTGTTGCAAACGCTTTTTTATATATTCGTCGCTGCAATAAAAAAATCCTGCTAAAACAGGATTTTTCTTTATTTACCACGACAATCATTCTATCATCGTATGTCCAGATGTTTTCGCAATTACATTTTTCAATAACAGTGCCGGAATAACACTTAATAGTGCAATCAATGCCAATACCAGAAACGTATCGTCAAAGGCAAAAATATAGGCTTGTTTTATCCGCAACATGCTCAGCAAGCTCAGCGACTTTAATTTAGCTGCCCACACACCGTCACCCAGCAACTGAAATTTATGTTGCATCATAAACATAAAGTTTTTTGTACCAATATCCGACTGTTGAAAACTTTCAGCAATTCGTTCGAAATGAAATTTATAACGATTGTCTAATAAACTGGTCAAATACGCAATACCAAAAGAACCGCTAATTTGACGAATAACATTATTCAAAGACGATGCGCGGCTGATTTTATCGATAGGCACCGAGTTCATGCCCAGCACCGTAACCGGCATCATAAACAATCCTAAACCAAAACCACGGATGGCACTGATTATCATGATATGTTCCCGCGAAACATTGGCATCAAAATACATAAAAGGAATTGTCGCTAAACCTAGTATTGTCAAACCCGCGATACCAAGCGGTTTAGCGCCGATTTTGTTCGCAATAAAAGCTGCCAACGGCATCGTAAGTGCGCTTACTGCGGCCGCCGGAAACAAAGTCTCTCCGGCCAACATCGCCGAGTATCCCAAAACATTTTGCAAAAATAGCGGCATCAGGAACATTCCACCGTACAGCGCTACCGTCCCAATAAACACCACAATCTGTACAATCGAAAAGTTCCAATCACCAAACAGCGTTAAGTCCAGTAATGGATCATCCGCGTTTAATTCAATATAGACAAACGCAATCAAACTGGTAATGGCGACGAAGAACAAACCGAGAATATAAGCCGATCCCCATCCGTCTGCGTTACCACGGCTAAACGCCATTAACAAACAAAACATGCCGACAGTTGCCGTCGCAAAACCGGGAAAATCGAATTTTTTCCCCGGCTGTTTTTCCGTTTCGCTTAATACCATAAACGCCAACAAAAAACCAACTATTCCGATTGGAATGTTGATATCGAAGATCATCTGCCAACTCCAGTTATCCACCAGATAACCACTCAAGGTTGGTCCAATCGCCGGAGCAATGAGCGCCGAGATTCCCCACACACCAATTGCCATATTCCGCTCATGCTCATCAAAAATCAAGTAAATAAGCGACATGGTAACCGGCATTATCATTCCGCCACCAATCGCCTGCAAAACACGAAAGCTGATCATTGAGGCGTTACTCCAGGCCATCCCGCACAGCGCCGAACCAATCGTAAACAGCATCAAACTTAGCAAATACATCGTCTTGGTTCCAAATCGGTCGCATAAGTAACCGGTAGTCGGCTGAATACAACCCATCGACAGCATATACGCGGTAATAATCCACTCCGCGTCTTCGGTATTTACTGCAAATGTTGCCATCATATGCGGCAACGCTACATTCACTATGCTGGTATCTAAGATTGCCATAAATCCGCCGATAGTTGTCACTGCCAGCGCTGTCCATTTATAGGTTTGTGAATATTTCATAGTAGTTCCAATCAGTTAGGCGCAGCTATTTTTACAGTAACCGACATTCCCGGACGAAACACCAAGCCACTATCTGATGGCACCGAAATTTTTACCGGTACGCGTTGAGTGACTTTCGTGAAACTTCCAGCAGCATTTTCAGTGGGTATTAGCGAAAAGGAAGACTGGGTTGCCGGAAGAATACTTTCCAATTTTCCATTAAATACTTTACCGGGATAAGCGTCCACTGTAAATTTTACCTGCTGACCCACTTTTAGACGATAAAGATCATTTTCCTCAATGTTAGCTTTTACCCAGACATAGCTCAAATCCGCAATATACAACAATGGCTGACCTGCTGCAACCACTTCCCCGATATTTACTGCCTTGAGGCCAATATATCCTGCAGTCGGCGCCATAACATTCACATAGCTTACACCGGAATTAGCCGAGTCCAAAGCACCTTGAGCTTGTTTTGCAAGATCAGCTGCAGCGTCAATTTCCAGTTGCCGGGCACCGGCCTGCGCCAAACTCAATTTCGCTTTGGAATAGTTAAGCGCACTTACATAAGTGAGATAATTTGCTTTTGCCGCGTCATATTGTGACTGTGGAATGACACCCTCTTTAAGCATTTTTTCAGCACGTTCAAAATCAATTGTGCCTTTTTCAACATATGCCTGCGCAGCTTCAACTCCTGCTTGAGCCTGTTGTATTTCCTGACGGCGGGCGCCCTCGGCAGTCACTCCGGCTTTTGCGCTGGCTGCAGAATAAGCCGCACTGGCTTGCTTTTGTTGATTAAGTAGATCAACCGGGTCTAATTCAAGTAACAATTGACCGGATTTTACTGCATCGCCGTCCGCCACTAACAGTTTCATTACCTTGCCGGAAACCTTGGCACCAACGGCGGTAATATTGCCTTCAATGCGGGCATCGTCCGTGGAAACGTAATGACTATAATCATAATATTTAAATCCGCCATAAATCAACCCAACCAACACTACAACCACAAGCAAGGCGAGAATTATTAATTTAGACAACCTGCCTTTATTCTTTACTTTCTCCATGCCAACCTCCTATACATACGTATATCGCTGTAATATAAAAAAACGCCGCAAACGGCGTAATTTCTGGCGGAGAGAGTGGGATTCGAACCCACGAGGACTGATTAGGCCCTACACGATTTCGAGTCGTGCGCCTTCGACCGGACTCGGCCATCTCTCCAACCTGCGAGCGATATTCTACCGTACTTTTCCAAAAAACTCAAGTAATATTTTTTGACAATCAGCTTCCATAATACCTGCAACAACTTCTGGACGATGATTTAAGTTTTCGGCAAAAGGTATACCAAACCATGAATGAATAGCTCCGGCTACGCTGTCAGATGCGCCATATACCAACCGCTTAATCCGCGCATTGACTATGGCACCGGCACACATAGCGCACGGCTCCAAAGTTACATACAAAGTGGCGTCTGTTAAACGCCATCTGCCCAACTCTCTGCAGGCTTTTCTAATGGCAACAATTTCGGCGTGAGCGGTTGCATCCTGTAACTGTTCACGCCTATTATATCCGGTAGCAACAATTTTATTAGCAACAACAATCACCGCACCTACCGGAACCTCACCTTGCTCATTCGCATAACGCGCCTCAATTAATGCCGCTTCCATAAAAGTATAATCATCCACTGTGCATTATCCCATCTGTTCAGGCAACATTTTGCAACGCATCATCCAGTTCTTTTACAACACCAAAGACTTCGGCAAACCCAGTAATGTCAAAAACTTCAAACACTAGGTCGTTCATACCAAACATTGCCATTTTTCCATTCTGTGCCTGAATTTTATTTAGCGTTTCCAGAAATACTCTGATTCCGGCAGTCGAGACAAACTCATTAACCGAAAAATCAAAAATTACTTTCTTTTGACCTTCGATAACAATATTAATTTCACTTTGTACATTGCCGGCATTACCGCTATGAATTTCCTTCGGCAGTCCGACAATCAACGCATCGGCATTTTTCGTTACAGTCGTTTCCATTTTTTACCTCGGGTTTTCTTTATATGATAACACATTAGCTAAGATTTACCAACAATCTCATGTACTGTTCATTACGTTGTTGTAGCGATTTTAGCAACGCCAAAGCAATGCGTGGATTGCTCTCAACCAACATTCGCATTCGTTTTGCCGGAATTGCCAGTGTCAGCAATTCACCAAGTTCAGCTTCGATCGTGTAACCGGCTTTCGCACTTTCAAGCACACTTTCCAGCCCGAAGAAATCCTGCCGCCTAAGCATACCGACCGTGCCGCTCCAGCCACCGGCCGAGCGACGGCTAAGACTGGCAAATCCGTCCATCACAAGATAGAAATAGTCATTGGCCTCGCCTTCCCAAACCACGTCACGTTTGTTGGCATAAAGCCGCATCTCCGAGATGCGGGCGAGTTCTGCGGCAGCTTCGGTTGAACCATTTAACAAAGTTATTCCCAACAAGAACTGTGCTCGTTCCCGTAAAGCCGCAGCAACCATTAACCGCATATCATTGGCATCTGGCTGCGGCCAGGAAAAACCAAGCCGCGCCAAGACAGCAACCGACCAATCACCGGCAACCTCAACCGTGGCATTCTCACCGCTCGCCAACAAATCCATATGAGTAAGTATGTTTTCGATATGCACGCGAAAACCGGGTTTGTCAAAATGCTTCATCAGATGGTCGATGAAATCAGAGCCGGATAACGCCTTGACGTTCAAATCCAGTTGTTCATCCGATAATAACTCTGCCATGTCAACCCAGTTTGGATTGGAAAGATGGTAATTGGCATTAGCTAAAACTGTGGTTTCGGCAATCAACCGGATAGCATTAGCCAGACAGTCAACGTAAGAAAACTCTTCCATCGCCATTTCGCGCGGAGCTGCACCAATATTGGCATATGCCCGCAGTTTTGAGAAGAAAGCGTTTTCATCAATGTTTTCCTGTCCGATTCCGGTATGACTATCGACAACAATGTTTCCTACCCGGAAAATATTCGCACGCAATCCGTTACCGCGTGCCAGTTGAATTTCTTTTTCGGCAAGCATTTTCGTTTCCAGATAAACATTATCATGCTTTTGACCAATGTCAAGATCGAATTCCGTAAACAACATATTGTCAAGCCCGGATACCGTTCCTTCAGCAACTGAAACTGTGGATATGTGCTGCAGTGCAATCTCAGTACCGGCAAACTTGATTAGTTCAAGCACCGCCTGCACGTTACTGTTATAGAACTCTTCATACATACCAAAATGGCGCACATTGGCAGCGGTATGGAAAATACAGTCCGTTGATTTTCGCAATGCAAGATAATTTGATTTTGACAAACCGAATTCTGGTTGCTCCAGATTGCCGCACAATACTGACACGCGTTTCATAATTTCGTCGGCACTGTCCGCACCAAAATACCAGGATAGTTTGTTTTTCACTCGGGCTGTAGCTACAGCCACAGATTCACCGCGCACAATAACAACTATGTCAGCATTACTATTGTCTACGATGTTTTTTAGTAAATGCGCACCCAGGAAACCGGTAGCGCCAGTCAATAGTACTGATCGCCAAGTAAATTTTTCTGACAAATCCAGCGTTTCAAGCGCTTCGATTTGAGTTTCATATAATTGTTGTTTTGCTACAAACGCTTTTGACTGTGCTTTTTCTTCGGTTTTATCGGAACTTACTAACTGTTCCTTGAGTTTCAATAACGCAACCACCAGATTGTTGGCAGCCGGTTTTACGGCTTTCGCCAATTCGCCAAGCGTCTGATGCAGGAAAATATCATTAATTGTCACGATAAAACGGGTGTTTAGTTTTGCCATAACTGAAATTGCCTTGATCGAATTCCCCCCCAAGTTGAAGAAGTTATCGTTTATACCAACTTCCTCGATACCAAGAACATCTTTCCAAACTTTGGCAATGTCCAGCTCTGCATCAGTAGACGGAGCAACATATTCATTGCGCTCGCCCAGCTCCGGTTGTGGCAGCGCCCGCTTATCAATCTTGCCGTTAGCAGTCAGCGGTATCGAATCCATAACAACGAAATATGCCGGAACCATATAATCCGGTAATTCTGCCGCTAGCTGTTTCTTAATATCAGCTTCCTCATAGCCGCTCCCCGGTTGCATAACCACATAGGCAACCAAAAACCGCTCACTACCGGAACGCTCCATATCAATTACAAAAGCATCTTTAATGCTGTTAATTTTTAACAACTGCTGCTCGATTTCACCAAGTTCAATACGATAGCCGCGGATTTTCACTTGCGAATCGATCCGTCCAAGAAACTCAATATCCCCGCTCGGCAACCACCTTACCAAGTCACCAGTTTTGTACATTTTTTTGTAATCGGAATTTTGGATTGCGAATTGCGAATGTTCGACAGCTAAATCAGCTCTTTGAACATTCGATAACGTGTCACCAGATGTGAATGGATTCAAAACAAATTTTTCTGCCGTAAGCTCTGGGCGGTTCAAATAACCGCGCGCCAGCTGAGCGCCAGAAATACAGAGTTCCCCTGGTACACCGACCGGAACCAGTTTGCCATAACGATCGATTACATACAGCGCTGTATTGGCTAATGGTTTGCCAATCGGTATATTGTCGTAATACTGGTCAACCGGGAAAGCTGTTGCAGATACTGTGTACTCCGTTGGCCCGTATTCATTTACCAGCCGGTAGTCTTTACGGATATACTGCCGCAATTTATCACCGCCGGTTACCAGTGTTTTTAGTGATTTGTTATCAGACAACGCCATAAACTGTTCACAAAACTGTGTCGGCAAATTGATTATTGTAATTTTATTGGCATCCAGATAATTACCCAATTCCACTGGCAGCAACCGCAACTCATCCGGCACAATATAAACTGTATTACCATACAGTAAAAACGGATACATTTCCCAAATTGATGCATCAAAACCAAAGCCGGAATAAGTCGCCGAACGATCTTCCGCGTCAATATGATGATAATGCTGTACCCAAGCGCACAGATTGATTAAGTTGCGATGTTCCAGTAGCACGCCCTTCGGTCTGCCAGTTGAGCCGCTGGTATATATAATATATGCCAAATTGTCAGGTTTGATTTCGACCGAAGGAGCGGACGCAGGAAATAAAGCAAGCTGAATGTTAATTTCCGGATTATCGACGGCAATTATTTCACCGCTAAAACCTTCGGATTTGATCAGTAAATCGCTATGTGTCAATAACACTTTCGCGTGGCTGTCCTCCAATAAATACCGCACTCGGTCCTCAGGATAGTTGGCATCAATCGGTAAAAATGCCGCACCGGCTTTTAGCGCTGCCAACCCACAAATTATTATATCTTCAGAACGGTTGACCATTATCGCAACCACTTCTTCGACTGCAACTGATTTGTCTATTAGTAGCGCCGCTAAACGGTTTGCCGTTTCATCCAACCGAAGATAACTGTACACTTTGTCGTTATAAACAAGTGCCGGTTTGTCCGGATTTTTTCGCACTTGTTCGGCAAACATTTGCACTATTGTTTTGTTGCGTGGATAGGATAATTTGCTGGCATTAAAACTATTAACCAGAATTTCGCGTTCGTCGTTGGTCAAAATGTCAATGTCACCGATTTTGATATCTGGTGCTGCGGTTATTGCCTTTAATATTTGTGTTATGTGCCCGGCCATTCGCTCGATAGTCGCGGAACTAAATAATTTGCTGCAATATTCTATTGCTAAAAACATCGCGTCAGCATCAACACCGACTTCCAGTGTTAAATCAAACTGAGTGCTCGCGCTCTCACCTTCCCAAGGTGTAATTTTTAATCCGCCAAGCTCGTCGGCGCTGTCCCACTGTCCAAAGGAAAACATTACGTCAAACAATGGATTGCGACTGGAATCACGCTTTAATCCCAAATGGGAAATGATTTCTTCCAACGGATAATCCTGATTATCAACCGCCGACATCGATAAAGCGGCAATTTCATCAATGAACTGTAACCAGGTTTTTTCGCCAAATGGTTGAGCCCGCAACGGCAGAGTACTGACAAACATGCCAATCACTGCTTCGAGTTCATAACGCGCACGACCAGAACTCGGAGTACCAATGATAATATCTTCTTGCCCGCTATATTTACTCAATAAAATATAGTAGACACTCAAAAACACCATAAACATCGTAGTATTGGTACGTAATCCAAGCGCCTTAATTTTTTCGCACAGTGCCCGCGGCAACTCAAATTCGTAAGTCGCCCCTTCATAACTGCGTAACGGCGGCCGGGCGTAGTCTGTCGGCAGATTAAGTACCGGCAAGTCGTTGGCAAACATTTTCAACCAGTACTGCTTCATTTTTTCGTAGCGCAGCGATGACAACGAATTTTGCTGCCAAAGCACATAATCGCGATAGCGTACAGTCGGTTGTTCGAGTTTTTCGCCATTATATAATTGGATTAATTCACGCATGAATACTTCAGCTGAAATACCGTCGAAAACAATATGATGTACAGTAAACAAAAACAGATGTTTTTCACGCGAAAATCTGACCAATTCTACTTTAAACAACGGTGCTTCGGACAGTTTTATTTCTTCATCAAACTCATCGATTATCCGTTGTATCGATGCGGCCGAATCGTCGGTTTGTTCGCGAAGCGTGCGTTTAAATTTGATTTTTTCGTGGATCAGCTGTACCGGTACACCGCTACGCAATTCAAAGGTAGTTCGCAGCGATTCATGCCGGTTAATCATAGTCTCAATCGCTTTGCCGAACCGGTCGCGATTGAGTTCGCCCTCAATTATGAAAACCAAAGGAACGTGATACGCCGAACCAATTCCGTCCATATTATTCAGCACGAACATCCGGTTTTGTGCCGGCGACAGCGGATAATATTCACGATCTTCGACCATGACTATCGGAAGCTCTGGCGTGGTATCAATCAGTTTTTCCACAATTAATCCGGCAAGCTGGCGCACAGTCGGATGAGCGTAAATATCTGCAAACGGGATTTCCACGGCAAACTCTTGGTGAATTCGTCCGGCTAACGTTACCAGTTTCAAAGAATGCCCGCCCAGTTTCAGAAAATTATCGGTAACGCTGATAGTTTCAAGATCTAGCAAATCCTGCCAAATTTTAACCAACGTGTTTTCCATATCGGTTTCCGGCGCAACAAAAGCGTCTGTTGACACTTGAACCGGCTTTGGTAATGCCTGCTTATCGATTTTTCCATTGGCAGTCAGCGGAATGACCTCCACCTGCATAAATACAGCAGGAATCATATAGTCTGACAGTTCGTGTGCCAGCTCATCGCGTAATCCGTCCGCAGACAACACTCTGTCGCTTACAAAATACGCTGCCAGATACTTGTCACTGCGGCTATCTTCGGCAGCAATCACGACCGCATCTTTAACACCGCTGCATTTCAACAGCTGTTGCTCGATTTCACCTAATTCAATGCGGTAGCCGCGGATTTTCACCTGCTGGTCAACCCGTCCTAAAAATTCGATATTATTGTTTGGTAACCGCCGCACCAAATCACCGGTACGATACATTTTTGCGAATGCCGAGAAACTAGGATTGAAGGCGGCAGTTACAAAAGGATTAGCAATAAATTTCTCTGCAGTTAATTCCGGCTGATTTAGATAGCCGCGGGCGATTTGCACTCCAGCTAAACAAAGTTCGCCGGGAACTCCGTCCGGCTGCAGGTTTCCCCAACGGTCAACAATGTAGCATGCCGAGTTTGCAAGCGGCTTGCCGATAGGAATATTCTGATATAGGCCATCCACTTTAAATGCTGTTGCCGAAATAGTAAATTCGGTCGGTCCGTATTCATTAACCAATTGATACTCATGCGATCGCCAGGTCCGCAGTTTATCACCACCGGTCGTGACTGAGCGTAATGACTTATTAGAAACGTTTTCCATAAAATGTTCACAAAATTGCGTTGGCAAATCAGTTATTGTTATCTGGTGTTGTTCGAAATAGGCATTGACCTGTTCAACCGATAACCGGATTGCCGAAGGTATTATGTGCAGTGTCGTACCACGCAGGATAAACGGAAATAGTTCCCAAATCGAGGCGTCAAAAGAGAATCCGGAATACGCAGCAATTTTATCATTATCGGCCAATGCATAGTAATTCCACACCCAATTAACAATGTTCATTAAACTGCGGTGCTCAATCATTACACCTTTGGGTTTTCCGGTCGAACCGGACGTGTAAATTATGTATGCCAGATTCTGCGGCAGCGGTCTACGGGCTAATAGCGGGTTAGCGGGAGTTAATTCTGCATTCCAATCGACGTCATCAAGAATGATAATTTGTCCGGCAAAACCACCGGCTTTTTCCAGTAACGCACGCTCAGTTAAAAGTACTTGGGCAGAGCTATCTTCGAGAATATAATCAATCCGATTTTGCGGATAGTTCGGATCGATCGGCAAATAAGCCCCCTGCGCCCGCATTGCTGCAAACGCGGCAACAATGATGTTACTGTTGCGGCCAACCATTACCCCGACCGGCTGCTCAGTACGCAGACCACAATCCAGCAGCAACGCAGCCAGCTTATCCGTCCGCGCAACAAATTCCCGATAATTCAGACAACCATCTTCAGCATATACTGCTGACCGATCAGAATACCTGTCACGACAATCATCCAGCAAATCTACAACTGTAAGTTGTCCTTCGTAAGCCAGTTTATCGCCGAAAGAATTATTAATAATTACATCGGCCTCATTCGGCGCCAAAATATTCAATTCGCCAATGCAACAACCCGGATTTGCGCATACAGCGTCAGCCAGGTTCAACCAATGCCCGCCAAGTTTTTCAATAAATTCCTCAGAATACAACAGCTGGTTAAAATTTATTCCGATATTGATTTCACGACCTGGACTGATTATTACCCCAAAATCAAAATTGGTCCGGTCATAACCATCAATTTCTTCGACACGATAATCCGCTTGGGGGTTTTCATCTTCCTCGGGCATGTTTTGAAATGCGACAAGATGGCTAATAAGTGCATTTTTCAAATAACTCTGGGCTTGAATATCAGCTAACGACAACCAACTGTAGCTGTTGGAAACGAGCATCGAATACTGAATATTTGCCATAAGCTCCGAAAAAGTCTGCTTTTCCGTTGCCTGAACGCGCACCGGGATGGTATTTATCGTCAAACCAACCATCCGTTCAATTCCGTCAATCTCCGGACGCCGGCCGGAATCCACGTAGCCGAAAACTACATCCGGACGATTGTTATAACGCATCAATAACAACGCCCACATTGCCTGCAACACTGTCCCAAGCGTTACCTGGTGATCACTGGCAATTTGTGCCAGCATCGCAGTACGCTCGTGACCAAAACAAAATAACCGCTCGCTGAATTCAGCACTAGCATTACGCGCATCATTTTGTGCAGGAATCAGCGTAAGTTCATCACAACCGGACAAATACTCGCGCCAATATTTTTTTGCTGCAACTGCGTTCTGTTGCCCGAGCCAGTCGATAAATATCCGATAAGATACCGGCTGAATATCAGAACGCTCAATGTCAGGTTTGAAATAATTGTCAAATAACTCTTGAGTTAATATACCATGGCTCCAGCCGTCGATAATAATATGGTGTGTCGACAAGATCACACGCCAGCATTTGTCAGCGGTCCGAGCAAAACTAAGCCGCAATAGTGGCGGACGAGTCAAATCGAAGCCTCTGTTTTGTTCGCGTATACACAGTTGTTCAGTGGCAACAGCTACTTCGTCTGGAGATATTTGCCGCCAATCATGCCAGGTAAGCGTGTTGCTGCAATCTAGCGCTTTCAACACTACTTGCCAGGTGCGGCTTACTCCGTCGCTTACAAACGCGGTCCGGAGCGCATCGTAGTTGTTAATTATTGTCGCATAATGTTTATGATATTCTTCAATATTGATTTCGCCCTGTACCTCAAACACCGATTGCTCAAAATAAGCACGCGAATCCTGACTGGCGACGAACAACATCCCCTGCTGCATCGGCGAAAGATCAAATATATCAGCAATATTGCTGCCGTATTTGGTAGTAACAACGGCTAAATCAGCAATTGTTATTTTGGTACTGCCAAAATCACTGGTCGTAAATTCCGGCTCGCGATTGACGCAATGCTGCACTATCTCTGCTAATGCCCGGCGATATTCATCAAGAAACCGATTGATTTCTGTCTGTGCAAATAATTGTTTGTTATAGCTTATTTTTACCCGAAACTCACCGTTTTGCAACGACAGCGACACATACCAACGATAATCATTGGGTACTGACAAAGAGATATCCTCACCAACAGTAGTATCAGCAAGCGTCAGCACTGCGTTGTTGTCCGGTTGATCAATACTTTCTTCACCAAAATAGTTAAACTCAATCTCCACCGGCAAACGCGGCGACAAATCGCTCGCGAATTCCGGATCAGTCAATTCATGTAAAACATCATAACCAATGCCATGGTTAGGTACTGCACGTATGGTATCTTTCACCCGTTTGATGTGTTCGCCGACATCTGAATGTGTCTGCAAAACTAGCGGATATGCGGCAGTAAACCAGCCGACCGTGCGGTTAATATCCAACTCCAGGCCAATATCCTGTCGTCCGTGGGTTTCCAATGTCAGGGCGGTGGTCGTAATCGTGCCAGTACTCCATCCAGTCAGCGCCCGCGCGAATCCGGACAGCAACAGCTCTTCAGTTTCAGTTCGATAGGCGCCATGACAGTCTTTTAATAGCGCTGCAGTAATGTCTTTTTCAACTACAAGCTCGCTTTCTACGAGATCGGCAACATAATTACTAACCGGAGTATCGGTCAGTACCGGTAATTTAGTCAACTTAACTGCATCGATTGTTTTCCAATACGATTTTTCGGCCAGTAATTTCGCAGATTGCGCATAACCATTCATAGCCTTGGACCATTTTTGAAATGAACAACTGCGCAGAGTTGGAAGCTTCTGTCCGGTTTTCAACAACTTATATATATCGATAAAATCATCATTAATAATCGACCATGATACCGAATCGATTACCAGATGGTGGATTATCAATGCCAAATAATCACCCTCAAAGGTGTTAAACAACGCGCAGTGCAGTAACGGTCCAGTTTCAATGTCTATTGAACTTTGCAGCACATTTGCGTAACGGATTATTTCCAGGCGCAGAGTTTCGGAATCGCCGGAGCTACAAGTAAACTGCTGTAGTACATATTGGCTGCCCTCGCCAATTGAACGGTTGCGTTGCTGAACATTTTGTCCTTCGAACTCATATACAGCCCGCAAAATATCATGTTGATCAGTAATATGTTTCAGCGTCTGTGCTACCAGCACACTGTCCAGATTTTCCCAGGCTTTGTATAGCGCTGACTGATTCCAGTGATTACGGTTAGGAATATTTTGTTCAAAAAACCATTTTTGTATTGGCGACAAAGCAACTTCACCGCTCACCGGATGATGTTGCTCAACCACATTTGAGCTGGCTATGGTCGCCGCAAAATCACACAACACTGGTTTCTTCAGCAGCCATTTTACTTCTGCTACATAACCCTTGCGCTTCAACCGTGAAACTACCTGAATGGCTTTGATGGAGTCGCCGCCCATTTGTAAAAAATTAGCAAATCGCCCCACCGCTGTACAGGACAATACATCTTGCCAAATTTCTGCAACTATCTGTTCTTGCTCGGACTGCGGCTCACGATATTCAACTTCTTCGACACGGATTTCCGGCAACGGCAAAGCCCTGCGGTCCACTTTACCATTGGCGTTCAGCGGAATACCAGCAAGTTCTACCCAAGCCGACGGAATCATATATTCCGGCAAATCAACGGTTAGTGCTTCGACAATCTGTTCGGTAGTCACTGTTTGGGTAGTGACATACCAAGCGCACAAATATTTACTGCCGCCACTCCCGTCTACTGCAAAAACAGCTACATCTTTTATCGCCGGATGCTTCAATATCTGTTGTTCAATCTCGCCTAATTCAATCCGATAACCACGAATTTTCACCTGCATATCCACGCGGCCAAGATATTCCAGTTGCCCCGCGTCGTTCCAACGCACCAGGTCGCCAGTACGATACATTTTCGTAAAGTCGGAATAATACATATTATGGGTTACATTTTGCACATTGCCAAATGGATTATCAACAAATTTTTCAGCGGTTAAATCCGGACGATTCAAATAACCACGCGCTAACTGGGCGCCGGCCAGACACAATTCCCCCGGCACCCCGGGCGGAGTAAGTTGGTTGTTTTTATCCAGCACATAAGCTTTGCAATTGCCAAGCGGCGTACCGATCGGGATATTATCATAATAGTAGTCAACAGTAAACGCAGTCGCCGAAACAGTAAATTCGGTAGGGCCGTATTCGTTGACCAACCTGTAGGGCCGGTCAAAATAAGTCCGCAATTTATCCCCGCCGGTCACCAGCGTCCGCAATGATGACTCAGGAAACTGTTCAACGTACTGCTCACAGATTTGCGTTGGTAAATTAACGATACTGATGCTGTTTTCAGTAAAATAGTCATCCAATTCGGTCAAAGATAGTTTCATTGTCTCCGGAACAACATGCAATTCAGCGCCGGCAAGCAAATAGGGATACATTTCCCATAATGACGCATCAAAACCAAATCCTGAAAATGTTGCAGAACAGTCATTTTCCGAAACGCTATGATATTGTTTTACCCAAGCACAAAGATTGAGCAGATTGCGATGTTCCAGCATAACACCTTTGGGTTTTCCGGTCGAACCAGAAGTATAAATAATATATGCCAAACTATCGCCAGTCAGTTTGCCGGATAAATTACGCACCGTAGCGCTGCTAGCTTTTGCATTGCTTGACCAGTCGATATCATCAATATAAACTATAGCACCTTCATATCCGGCAATTTTTCCGGCACAGGCGCGCTCGGTCAACAGCAATTTTGCAGCACTATCTTCAAGCATATATTCAATCCGGTCGACAGGATACTGCGGATCGACCGGTAGAAATGCTGCTCCGGCTTTTAGCACGGCCAGTTCAGCCACAACAATATTATCGCTGCGTTCCAACATCACTGCCACAATATCTTCTACGGCTACGGTAGCACTAAGTTCAACCGCCAGCCAGTCGGTTGCTTCGTTCAATGCCGAATAGCTCCAGCGTTTGTCAGCATACACCAGTGCCGTTTTGTCGGAAAATTTTTCTGCAATTGCCACAAAACGTTGCGGCACAGTGATTTCTGGAAACACTTCCATGTCGGTGGCATTATAGGTATTCAATAACAAATCGCGTTCATCTGGACTGAGCATTACAATATCTGTCAGTTTTTTATCCGGACATGTAACTATGTCCTTCAAAATGTTTTCCAGATGGTTAATCATGCGTCTGATCGTTGCCGGCTTGAACAACCAGGTTGAATATTCGATCAGCCCGCTTAGGCAGCCATTTTTCTGTTCTTCCATTTCCAGCGTCATATCGACTTGGGAATAAGCACTGTTTAGGTTTAACATTTCAACTTGCGCGCCGTCGATAACCGGATCAACCGAATCAGTATTCTGCAGTACCAGCATCACATCAAACAGCGGATTGCGGCTGGTATCACGCTGAGCTGCGGTTTTTTGAGCCAACTCGGAAAACGGATAATCCTGATTGTCGTTTGCCGCCATTACTAACCCGGCAATCGCATGCATATAGTCTCTGAAGCTGATATTACTGTCCGGAAAGCTGCGCAATGCCAGTGTGTTAACAAATATTCCAAGCATTGATTGAGTATCAATATGCGTCCGCCCGGAAACAACGCTGCCGACAGTGATGTCCGCCTGACCGCTATAGCGAAACAATAATGTTTTGTAGGCGGCTAGTATTAGCATAAACAGAGATACGCCGTTATCGGCAGCAACTCGTTTTAAATCAGTCAGCAGTTCCGCAGGCAACTCAAAAAATTCGCGTGCACCTTCAAACCGCTGTGTATCCGGTCGCGGAAAATCGTATGGCAAATTCAAGCTGGTGAGTTCTCCGGAAAATTGCTCCAGCCAATATTGTTCCTGACGGGCGAGTGCAGCTGCCTGTGTCGCACTCCATACAGTATAATCACGATACTGCAAATACGGTGCAACCAAGCTGTTGCCCCGATACAATTCGTCTAATTCATCCCAAAAAACTGCAAGTGAAGATCCGTCCATAATAATATGATTAAAATCAACCAGCAATATTTTGCTGCCGTCAGCGACCTCCGCTAAGCCCATCCTAAACAACGGCGCCACTGAAAGATCAAACGGCCGGACAAAACGTTCGGCTAGTTCCGGCAACAGCGAAATCAGCTCAACTGCAGGCAAAATCTGCAATTGAAAAGACACCTGCGCCGCCGGCAATATTTTTTGTACCGCCATATCATCATCTGCGACAAAAATTGTGCGCAATATTTCATGACGCTGAATCATCGTCTTTACAGCCGATTCAAATCGCTCAACAGAAAATTCACCAGTTATTTTGTAAGCAATACTAATATTGTAGGCTGTTCCGACATCGCCAAGCTGAGCTAATGCAAACATCCCCCGTTGCGCTTCTGATAACTGACAGCTGTCGGTTGCCGCGGTCGGTTCGATACTTACAAAGGCCTGTCCGGCAGCAAAACTGACATTTTCCGACAGTAACCGGATGGTCGGATACTTGAAGATATCCGGCAATGAAACGCGCACGCTCAACGCTTTTTGAATACGCGCCTGCATAATACCGGCGCGCAATGAATTTCCGCCGAGCAAAAAGAAATTATCATCGATGCCAATTCTTTCGATATTCAAAATAAGCTGCCACAATTGCACCAGCGTTCGTTCGGTTTCAGTACGCGGTTCGGTATAAACTGCTTTTTCTTTGGCAGTAAATTGCGGTTGCGGCAGTGCCCGCCGGTCAATTTTGCCGTTGGCTGTCAGTGGTAGTTCCGGCAAAAATACAAAATATTCCGGTACCATATAGGTTGGCAACAACTCAGACAGGTGGTTTTTTAGCTGCTGCTCGCTAACATCACCACTTTCGAGCACAACAAAAGCGCACAACGTTTTTTCACCGCTACCATCAGTAATATCCAATACCGATGCTGTTTTCACTGCAACATTCTTGTAAAGCGCCTGCTCAATTTCACCTAATTCAATTCGATAACCGCGGATTTTTACTTGAAAGTCGATTCGTCCCAAAAACTCAATATTCCCATCCGGTAACCAGCGCACCCGGTCACCAGTGCGATACATTTTCGAAAAATCGGCAATTCGTTTTTGGGACTGCACATTCTGCATAGCATGTTGCAGATCAACAAACGGATTGTCAACAAACTTTTCGGCAGTAAGCTCCGGCCGTTGCCAATAGCCGCGTGCCAATTGCCGGCCACTGATACACAGTTCTCCGGGAATTCCGACCGGCAGCAAATTATTATATTTATCAACAATATAGCACTCAGTATTTGCCAGTGGTTTACCAATCGGAATGTTGGTGACATTACCCTCGACTTCAAATGCCGTGGCTGATATTGTATATTCCGTCGGACCATATTCGTTTACCAAACTGTATGGCATCTTGTGAAATGCATTAAGCTTATCGCCGCCAGTAACCATTCGCCGCAAACTGCGATTTTCACAAAGCTCCATAAACTGCTCGCAAAACTGCGTCGGCAGATTGGCAATCGTAATATCGTGATCATTGAAGTATTCATTAACAGCCAGCGGCGACAAACGTATGTCATCGGCGATAACATGAACAGTTACACCGGCCGATAAAAACGGAAATATTTCCCAAACCGAAGCGTCAAAACCAAAGCTGGAATAAAAAGCGGTATTATCGTTGCCCGTGACTGAATGAAAATCATGATGCCACAGGCAGATATTCACCAAATTACGATGCGTTATCATCACACCCTTTGGTTTTCCAGTTGATCCTGAGGTGTAAATCATATAAATTAAATCATCCGGTTTAGACTGTGGCTCAACACTTGCCACCACCCAATCCGAAGCTGCCGAAAAATTCCGGCAATATTCATCATTGAAAACCAAGGTGAAATCTTCGGCTGCGGCATCAACAATAAGTTTTTCGATGTCGTCCAGAAAAATAATTACGCCGCTATAATCACCAACTTTTCCTAACAAGTTCTTCTGACATAGCAGCACCTTCGCCTGACTATCCGCCAGCATGTACTGAATCCGGTCATCCGGATAATTCGGATCAACCGGCAAATAAGCGCCGCCGGCAACTATTACCGCAAGCGCCGCCGGCAGCATTTCCAGACTGCGTTCACTGAGAATACCGACCAGTTCATCACGCTTCACACCGCATGCGCGCAGCAACTTACCCAAAGTATGCGCAAACCGATCCGTCTGCGCAAAAGTCAGCGCCCGGTTCTTGAATACAACCGCATTTTTCTCCGGCTTGTCCGAAACCTGTGCCGTCCAAAGATCGGTTAACGTCAAACTACTGTCGTAATTAGTGGCTGTTGCATTAAATTTATAGCGCACCAGTTCGAATTCTGCCTCGTCCATAAGCGCGATTTTGTTCAATGCGCTCTCCGGTCTGCTTATCGCTGACTTCAGCACAACCATCAGGCGTTTGAACAAACTCTCGATTTCCGCCTTGCTAAAGTTGGCAGTTTGATAATCAATTGCGATTTCCAAAAGACCAAACCGTTCATTAGCATTGGGGTCAATATACAACGTTAGCGGCGAGGAATCACAATCTATATTCACCCACTCGGCACGCCAAGCATTTCGCGATGGCGGAATTTGAACAACATTGATTGTGGAAATGTCACCACTCAACCGATGCTGATTTTCCAGCTCATTAATCAAAGCATTATAAGGAAACCGCTGACGGCTTTTGAAAATCTCATGCAATTCATGGTTCTCCAGCGTTAACAAATCGGCAAAACTCTTCTGCCCGGCGCAGTCGACGTTCAATCCGATTGTATTAACAAACATCCCCGCAGTATTACGTGCGGTTTTTGATAATCGCCCATGATGTACAGTAGTCATAATCGAGCGCGTAGCGTTACTTGCACGGGCTATGTATACCGCAACCGTGCTTAACAGCAATTGAAATATGGTTGTTTTGTGCTCGCGGCAGAAACTGCGCATTTGCTGAAACAAATCATCATCTAAAGCAAACAGCGCCCGCATGATTGCGATTGAATCATTTTTGCATGGATTCATCGCTAATGTTGTCGGTTCAGGCATTTCTGAAAACTTATCCAACCACCAAGCTTTATCGTTCTGATATTCAGCAGCTTGCAGATATTCCCGTTCCACTGCTAATGTCTCTAGATAGCTACCTGCTACCGATTCAAAAGCGGCGGTAATAACGGAAGCAGCAACGCCAGACACCAACTCATTATAAATCTCAAGCATTCGTTCAGACAGCAACTGAAACGTCCATCCGTCAGAAATTATGTGATGCATTTTCATGAATATTCCGGTTATTTTTCCCGGTTCAGCTTGCAACAATATAAATTGAAATAACGCGCTGTCACAGAATTTCAATGGCTGACACGCAATAATTCTAGCATCGGTTTGAAATTGAGTTTCGTCAATTACAGCAACGTCACAGGTGCCAGATTCGTCCAAATACTGCGAATATTCACCGTTATCCAGTTTAATCCGTAACCGCAAATTGTCGGACACCTTATACAAAACATTGAGCGCTTCACGCAGTGTTGCTTCGTCATAAGGTTTTTCGAACCAATACACCACTGCCAGATTATTTATCGGTGTTTTCGGATAACGCAGCTCGTTGTGCAGTATTCGTTGTTGTGCCTGGGACAATTGGTAACTCATGTTCATAAAACCCCGCTACAAAAATTATTAAGCTCTTTTAATCCAGCCATAATTGCCATACTAATAATCGACATCTTCAACTACTTCAATACTTTCTCTCAAACGCGGAATTGTGAGCACATATATTCCAAGCAACGCTGCACCAATACCGTCAAGTATCAATACCGCTTCGGTTGACCAGATATCACTCAGCAAGCCAACGGTCATATAGGATAACGGTGCCATTCCAGCGGCAATTGTACTCATAACACCAAAAAACCGGCCTTTTAGTTCTTGTGGCACTACATACTGGAACATCATGAACGACATCGCCATCATCGTTGCAAACAAACCACCCATAAAGAAAATCAAACCGGCCATCAGGTAGCCGTTGGTCGCAAATCCCAACGCAATCATAAACGCACCCATACAAAATGCAACGACGGCATAAGTCGGATAAAACCGTTTAAATTCACTTTTGAAACTCAACACTACCGCGGTCAGCACCGAACCGATTGAAAGCGACGTCTCAAATACCGCCACCCAATTGATGGTTTCGTGCAACACCCCTTTTACCAGCATCGGAATTAATATGAATATTGGTACCGTGAAAAATGTTTCCAAAGCATAAACTATCGCGTACAAATACAGTGGTCGGTTGGATGCAATATATTTCAGTCCTTTTTTCAGATCTTTCAGATAACGGTTGCTAGACTCTCCGCTTTCTTCGTCTTCATCGTCTTCTTCACTATCATTTTCTTCTACCGGGCGTAACAGCTCGGTTTTGATCGAAAACAAAAACAATACCCCGACTACATATAACGCTAAATTAAACAACACCGCGTGTGCAATGCCGAACGCTGCAATCATTGACGCACTGATTACTGCGGCAAAAATATTGGAGAATTCTATGGATGTGGACTGGATAGTCGTGGCCTGAGATAAATGTTTTTCGTCAACCAATGAGCCGACCGACGCGCTGATGCTGTCTTCGAACTGCGGCACAAAACAGCTCATGCAGAAACTCAGGATAACCAGATAAGTAAATTGCAGTGCGTCTCCCTGCATCAACAACCAGATTATCGTTACGAAAAACAGTTGAGCAGTTGCGCCAATCAGCATACACCATTTTTTATTATACCGGTCGATAATCGGACCGACAAACGGACTGAGACAAAGAATTGGAATCGCTTCTACAGCCATTAGCAGTCCCAGCCACTTGCCGTTTTCTCCGTCTTGGGATATTATCCACCAGGCAAAAGTTATCGCAAAATAACGCTCGGCAACCGCAACAAGTACGTCCCCGATAAAAAAATTCCGAAAATTTGGATATAAATACAATGGATGATCATACAATTTTTTAAACATAGCCACCCCATAAAATTATTATGATTGTTAATTCGACATTTTTTCTGAATTCCCTTCAAAAATACCGCAAAAATAAAGCAGTTATCCACTTTTTGAATAACTGCTTTAAAAACTGTATCTGCTACCCTATTCCAAAATCAGGGCAACTGCCCAAACTTTTTGGCTCAATACGTTCATATCCTGCACGTCGCGTATATAGCTGTAAGATAGCAAGTGCCGGTCTTCGACAACAATTTTCCCGTTGCATATTACTGTTTGGGTGTTCAGCGGACCTGCAGCATATACCAGCGTCGCGTAGGAATCAAAATTAGGAATCATGTTTGGTGATTTTGTTTCGACAATTATCACATCAGCATACTTACCCGCTTCAAGCGAGCCAATTTTATCCGCCATTCCCAACGCACCCGCGCCACCAATTGTCGCTAACCGCACAACTTCCTTCGGCGTCAATAGCGTGTTGTCTTCATTATCCAGTTTAGTCACCCGCGCTACATAACCCATGGCGTTGAAAATATCCAGCGTGTTTGAACTCATCGGCCCGTCAGTTCCAAGACCGGTGCGAATCCCGTATTTAATAAAATCCAACACCTGTGGCGTACCGGTTGCTCCCTTGGTATTCGCAATGGTATTCACCGAAACAGTGACATTGTACTTTTTCAAAAGCTTTATATCGTTTTCGTCGACATGAATTACATGTGCAGCATACAGTTTGTCATATAACAAACCGATACTTTCCAGATACTCAACAGTGGATTTCTTATCGGGGTTGGCGTTAAATTTCTTTTGTACCCGCTCAGCTTCGTCTTTGAATTCATCAACATGCAATAATAGCGGAACGCTATATTTTTGCGCGAGTTGCTTGCATTTTTTTAATTCTTCCGGCGAAACAGTGTAAACCGAGTGCGGTGCAACTGCCGGCGTAATCAACTCATGCCCTGACTTATAATTTTTAATAAACTGCTCGGCATAATCCAATCCGCCGTAAACAACAGGTGCGTCCGGCGCAGCAAAACCGATAACCGTTTCGCCGAGCACAGCACGAATACCGACAGCCTCAGTCGCTTTTGCCATTTGATCTTCATAATAATACATATCACAATAGGTTGTGACACCACCCATCGCCATTTCAATAACACCGTGGATAGTGGCGGTATATACCATGTCCGGAGTCACCAACTTTGCTTCCAATGGAAAAAAGTACTTGAACAACCGGTCTTTTACACCATTTTCACCGAGACTGCGAAAAGCCACCATTGGTACATGCGTGTGAGTATTTATCAATCCCGGCATAATTATTCCGCCATCAGCGTCAATAACTTTTTTGGCTGTATATTTATCTAACAACTCATTTGTGCCAACGGCCACTATTTTTTTGTCCCTGATTGCAACAACTCCTGAACGATATTCTGTTAGCGATGGATTCATTGTAAGCACAATGCCGTTTTTTATCAAAATATCAACCTGTTCGGCGACCGCAACCGGGCAAAACATAACAATCATAATCAGAATAAATATGACAATTCTCATGCTCAACTCCTAAATAATGACATCAACCAATTTTTGTTATAGCGGCTTTGCTCCGTACGGAACAACCTGAACAGAACTTTTCACAATTCCGTTAAATTCTCCAAAATCAATTGCGACGTGCCAATGTCCAAAATACTGCACATCCAACTTAACGGGTGACTGTGTTGCCTGTCCGCCACAATAATGGTGTTGCTGGCCGCCCTTGTAACGTAAAAGATTATCGTTATCCAGTAACCGGACAAACGCCGCGCTACCCGACAACGAAACAACTACTGTCTCGCCCCTGGATAAATATCCGAGATCATAATACTGTGGCGTCATCTGTCACCTTCTTTACTTCATTTTATTTATTCTGGTTGAACATTCAACTGCAATTGCTAACCGTCTTGTATAACATTATTCGCCATATCCAATAAAACTTCCTGCATATCTGAAACAATATCCGCCACACCACTCAATTCTTGTTTTAAAAAACAAAACCCCGCCACACCATAACTGATGTGCGGGTTCTTTGTTTTTCCCTCGTAAGTCTTGGCCGTCGGCTTAATGCCGGCGGTCAAGGCTCGTCGGTTTGACACCTGCATTTCTTCTGCAGGCCCCTTCCCGTTGCTGTCGCGATGCTTTGGCCTCTGCGATGCTACTGTTTAGTCAGATGTCGTTGTCTCCGTCCACCCTATATCGATGAGTATTACCTGCTCTCATCGACAACAGTTGCGAGTCGGGTATTACCAGTTGTCTCCGTCAGGGGTCTCGACCTGTCCGGATCTACTCATCGCCGCCCTATTCCTTCTCGTTCCGGCGATGGTTGCTGGCTCCGTTCCCCGTTGCTGCCGCGTATGCTTTGGTAACTACGGTGCTACTGCTGTGTCTGGTCTACCTTTTGGGCTCCATTAGGCTGATGAACTTAACCTGCGTTTCACCAGCAGCAGTTGCGGGGCGGATCCGAGTCGGCAAGTTGTCAACCTTGCCGGTCGTCCACTCATACTCCGATTCGGTTTCTCTCCGTTTCATTTTTGAGTGTAACCGAATTTTAACATGCAAAATATCTCTTGTCAACACCCTGACACAAATATTTTTATTTAAAGTTTAAATAGTAAATTTTTATTGTTTTTCGCACTCAACTATCCCTATCATTAATACAAATAGTCGGCTGCAATTTACGGATTTTGAAAAGAATAGAATTTCGGATTAGCATTATGCAAGACCTTTGCCTTAGCGGTATCGTCGATATATACACCTTGAGTGTAAAGCGGTATCGTCGCTACCGTTTTGTTGACTCTCAGCGCCTGCTTAACATCAACATAGCGCCAATTCATATCGTTGTAGTTGCGATAATAGTACCGGCCACGACTAAAGTCGGCAATATCCACCCACAAACAACGATCCATAACTATTTTTCCAGATTCAGTAACCGCGACTGTTCCCGGAGATTTGATGTTCCCATCAGTGTTGATATTAGGCGCGCCTTCGATGCCGCGTACTGCGCCGACCGGGATATCAATGTTATTGACAATGTTCATCGCCAGCGTCAAACCGTTGTCTGCGCCGGTAACTGGCAAAGAGGAAGCAGTAAGCGCCACCAATCGCACAAAGCGACTAGCTGGCGTGTAATCACCCGGCAATCCCAACATTCCTGTGCCTTGTCCAAATCCCGTTACCTGAACATTATTAATAGTCAGCGGCGGAGCATTGCTGGCACGGAGATTGGCATAATTTTTGAGGTTGGTCAAATGCCAGTCAAAACTCGGCGAATTTGTCATTACTCCAAATGGGTTTTCAAAAACATGCAGTGTTCCCTGCGTATATTCCAAAACAATGCTCGCACCGGACTTATCGTGCACGGTATAATGCAGCGGCAGCGAACCGCCGTGATCGTCAGCACCTTTGACCACGCTAATTTTCCCAATATTGTTGCGCACATCAGCCACAGTTGCACAAGTAGAAAGCAGCCAGGTAGCAACTTCAGGCTGGGTAATTGTATTCGCACTGGCTGTCGCGTCAAACTTCATATAATCTGCATACCCCGGATACAATAACATACCTACAGCCAATCCAGCATCATTCATACCATCGCAAACAATTGGTAAGTTGAGTGCACCAATTCCGACAATCCCATACTTAGTAGTCCATTTCATCCCGCCCTGACTTCCGTCAGGTAGCATTCCGGTGTATTTAGTACCCGCCGGAATAATCGTGACTATTTCGCCCATCGGAAACGGGTCTTCCATGGTTCGCGCATAGAACACACAACCGTCGGTGGTAGCAATACGAAAACTGGAACAGGCAAACGCCACAGCAGTTGATAACAACAGACATGCGATCAGTAGTAATGCGATTTTTCTCATGAAAACATTCTCCTCTTTCAACTAAACGTAAAAATGTACAAGGTTATTTTAGCACGCTATTCATTTTTCAAAAACATAAATAAGCGCTTTTGCACCACAAAATATGATTCACCAAGTAAAAAAGGTTAGAGGCGTAAACCTCGAACCTTTCAATATTAATCGTATTCTCCGCCGGAATAACCTCGCCTATCTCATTGTCTCGATTTACCTCTGCGTCACCGGCGGCAGGTATATAGATTCCGCGCTCAATTTGCCCCAAGATTAATCACAGATTCACCTTTTCTTCAACCAGTTGTTTATTCAACATATCGCAAAACGTGCCCGGTTGCTGCGAGAGTTGGGCATAGGACCCTTTCTGCACCAATGCGCCATTTTCGAGAACAAGAATTTCATCAACTGCTGATAAAGTTTGCAGCCTGTGCGTTACAATGATCAGCGTCCGGTCTTTCAAATGTTCGACCAGTTTATTTATGACTGCTTCCTCGGTCAGGTAATCCAGCGCCGAGGTCGCCTCGTCGAGAATTATGATCTTCGATTTCTGAAAGAATAGCCGCGCCAGTGCTACCCGCTGTTTTTCACCACCGGAAAGTTTCACTCCGCGTTCGCCGATTTCCGTATCCAGTCCTTTATCTAATCCGGCAATCATCTCATCCAGCCGCATATATTTCAGCACCTCGAATATTTTCTCATCGCTGATATTTTCTTCAAACACCAGATTCTCGCGGATTGTTCCGTCGAAGACCGGCGCATCCTGCGAAATATAGGCGAGCTTATCATAATACGAGTTCAGGTTGACCGTACTGATATCAACTCCGTCAACTGTCATTTTCCCGGAAACCGGTTTTATCAGCCCGGTTATCAGCTTCAATATCGTTGACTTGCCTGCGCCGGTCAATCCGGCAAACGCAGTCGATTTACTGCCCGCCATCGCAAAACTGACGTTCTCCAAAATCACGTTACCGGCATAATCGAAACCGACATTGTGAAATTCGACACATCCGGATGACACCGCAATCGTCTTGCCATTACCAAGATGCAAATCATCCGGCTGCGACAAGAAATTGTTGAAACGGTTGTACGCCATTTTGTTGAGTTTGTAATTTACGAACAGTACGTTGAATATCGCAATCGGCTGGTAGACATTTTCAACCAACGCTACCATCGCAACTATTGTACCAACCGTCGTTTTTGAATCACTGTACTGAATCACGCCTAATATTATAATTGCAATCTTGATCACTATCACAATCAGATGAAACACAGCAAAAAACAATTCGTGAATCATTTTGATCTGGGTTTTGGCGCTGACGATCTCGCCAGCTTTTTCGTCCATCAACCGTATTTCCCGGGCATAGCGTTTGTTTATTCTGAACACTACCATTTCCATCAACGCCCGGACATATTTTCGCGACAGCCATTCTTCGTTTACCAACACCCGGTTTTTTATCCGGTACAAATATTTCAACAGAAAGTTGGTCAGCACAAAAACCACAATGTAACCGGCGGCGATAATCCACATGATTTCGAGATTGTATGATCCCAGAAACACCAGACTTATCAATGCGCCCGGCAACAGCCCTTTGAGAATATGGATATAGAAATCAAACAAAATACTTTTTCCGGCAGCAGCGCCGTTTTCCACCAGCTGCATAATCTGTCCGGTACCATAGTTTTGATAACTGGAAAAATCAATCCGGCTGACTTTTCTGATCGCCGCTAATTTGAAGTGCAAATATATGCCAAAATCCAGCTTTGTCTCTGGATAAGTATCAAGATAGGCAATCACACATTGCGAAATCATCAACAAGGCGTAAATAATTACCGGCACGCCCAATGCCACAAGCACCGCGTGCAATGAAGAATATGCTCCGTGCACGGCGATCAAGTCCAGAATTTTTTGAAAGTATACTATACCGAACGCTGATAATAGCGCCGTGACAATCCCGGCAACCACATTCAGCGTGATCAGTTTCCAAAACCTTTTTATTACCTGCTTGTACATAAAAATCCTCCATGCGTTTTTTTGTTCTTGTCATTTCCGTGAATCACTAATAATGCAAAAAGCCCCCTTCTTGTCAGAAGAGAGCTTTTGTACTCACGCACACAAAAGTTATCGTTTTTCGCAGAGCTAATCGCAACAAAAAAACGCCCTCTTCCATCACCGGAAAAGAGCGCACAAAAAACCGCATAAACGCTGGTTAAATTACCGCAACTTTTTTTCCGGGACAACAAAAATGCTCACAGCAAATAAACTGCTACAGTTACTATTACAGCTACTACAGTTAAACATAAGTCATCCCTTCTTCCGCCCAGCGGTAAAATTTATCTCGCTCAGGATATACCAAAGTAAAATATATGTCAAGAAATTTCCTTCAGGCTTTTTCAGTCTATGCGGCTATTTAAATGAGTGATTCCACTAAACCAAAATAATATTTCGCGTCCTTAGTCTTATATAATTGATACCATGCTTCCAATGTATTTGCTTTCATTGCACTTATTTTCTTAAATATCTCGTATGAGAACTCTAATGGAGCAAGCCCTGTTGCCGTGATTAAATTGTCATCTACTACTACTGGTTCATTTAAATAGTATGCGTCTCCAGAATATTCAGGACACACCATTTTTAAGTAATCTTTGTCGTTGCTGGTATGCCTTCTATTGTTCAAAAGACCTTTTTTAGCCAAAGCAATAGTTGCACCGCAAATCGCAGCTATTATTACTTTTCTCTCAATTAAATCAGAAATAATGGCCATTATTTCTTGATTATTGTCATCCATCCAGGTATCGGCACCCGGCAAAATGAGCAAATCCCCTTCATTAAATTGGATATTATCGATACATTCATCCGGTGAAATACTAATTCCGCCCATTGTCCTAATTGCTTCTGTGGTATTGCCGATTTTGATAATAGATATCGCTTCTTTAGTTTTATCCAAAAAGCGATTGCTGTTCAATTCGGCGGTGATAAATCCAATTTCCCAATCAGCTAATGTGTCTAGCAGATACAAATATACTTTCATTTATTTCCCTCAAGCTATTTTTGTGTACCAAACAGGTACATTTATCGTAAACCCATGATAATGCTCACAAACCGTTTGCGCCTGCCTTAGCATTTTATTTACATCCGCAGCACCGAACGGTACTGCCCATGGAATCGAAAACAGCGCATTAACCGCTATATATAGTGCCATCAGCCTGAAAAATTCGTCAGGCGGGTTACTCTCAAAGTAGCCGTGTATCTGTCCGACTGCAAAAGCACTACTAATTTGTTGTGAAAACGGAATCCGGTTGAACCTCCCACGGGTCACCAAAATCCATACGATTAAAATCGACAACGCCTATCCTGCAATTATTCAGTAGCAGATTACTCACATGAAAATCACCGTGTTGAAAAGTCTGTTTCCTGTCTTCCAGTCCACTTAAATTGCTATTTATAAACTCCAGAAATTTTGTATCGTTATTGCATTTTATCGGACATGCTTCATATTTCAAGCGTTTAATTCTAATCTTCTCCGTATACTTTTTCACCCAAGCGACTTCACTTTCCGGCACGTTGATAGAGTGTAGCTTTCGCAGCATTTGACCGCTTAACAGCCCATATTTATATTGCTCACTTTCAGAGTAGTTAGTCAAGGCAGTTTCGGCATCGGCACCTTCAACCCAGGAGAGCAATTGATACACTTCTGTTCCATCAGCGCAAATTCCGAAGTCAACCGGCTCAGAAGCGGTAATACCGAGCTTTGAAACTAACTGCAGATACTCAAATTCCTTCTGTTTACGAGCATATTCAGATATGCGTGTAGTTCGAAGGAGATAATTGAGGCCAGCCGAATCTTTAATAAAATATTTTTGATCGCTTGACCACCCTTTCATTATCGGCTGGATAACTTTCCAGGTTCTGAACCCCTTGATCTCACTAAAACGATTATAATTCATTTCCCTCTCACTTATAAAGGTATCTCAAACCGGCATTGTCAATTTCAAACACCCTTCCACAAATTGCACGCTTCACACTCCAAACTAATCAAAATTCAACTCTTCGTCGGCGTTCCCTGATGAAATATCATCTGCCAACCTTTAACGGTTTTTCTCCATATCGAAGATCGCAGCGAAACAAGACGGCTATTATCTGGCATTTCTTTGTCTGTCGTGAATGTTGCCAAAACAATCTCTTCAGCTAATTGCTGAACCTGAAAACCGGAAATCAAAAATTCAACGCTGGCAATTTTTGTGACTTTCGGCAATTGCTCTAATATGTCTTGTTTGCTATATACCTCGCCCGAACTACCAAATTCCCGGAAATCATCCGCCAGCAGAACATTTAATTTCTCTGCCGATGCTCTGACCGCAGGCGTTAAAAGCGAAATTTCTAAATTGTAGATAATTTTCTCAACATCGTTTTTCATAATATTTATATCCTCAGACAACTATTGCAGCCGAAATTATCTTTTGATCAGCTTCACAAAATAATCTTTTGCCGCTATGATCGCTTCATCGCTCGCAATAACTTCGAAAACCACTTTCCCGTCAAAATCCGCCAGCTCAGTTCGGAATATCCGCTCAAAATCGATATTGCCTTGTCCAAGGGGCAAATGCTCATGAATATTTGCCAGATTGCGGTCAGCGATATGCAGCATTTCCGGTTTTCGCACGGTTACAAGCTTTCCCAAATGCTCATAGTCATCGATATGGGCAATATCCAGCAAAAACTTCGCCGCCGGATTTTTTGCAAATAAATATTCCAGCTCTTCCGAATCGTGAAAAATCGGATCCAACCGGCTGTTGTTCTCGACGAACAAGGTTACGTCTAGTGCCGCGAAAGTTTGCACTGCAACAGCTATCGCGTCCGTTAGTTGCTCAAGCGGATTAATTACCAGCAGACTTTTCGCGCACACCGGATGAATGATTATTTGTTTATGACCAAGTTCCCGCAAAATACCAACGAGACACGGCAAATGATCGACAATTTCATCAACTGCCAAAACGGCGTGAACAATAGCCGGAAAATTCGCACGCTTAATTTCCGGTAAAATTTCAGCAACAGGTTTCAGCATCAATCCCTTGTTGTCGTACCACAACTGTACGAAATCAAAGCCATTCCGACGTGCGAAATCAACCTCGTTCGAGTAAACGTTGAAATATCGTGCCAGACAACCGTATTGCATAATAGTCTTCCCTCTGCTTTTCACTCAGCTACGCTCGTACTCATATAAATAGTCATTCTGTGCTCACCAATACCACCCCAACAGAAAAACCGCCTCGCTCTGCGCGTTTCTTATCAGCAGCTGCAAAAAGATTAGCCTGATCGTATCCAAGCTCTGCAGTCAATGCTAAAACCACTTCGGCGATGTCGGCAAGTTCTTCGAGCGACGGTTCTTCACAATATTCTTCAAACTCTTCTAATAACTTAGTTCGCAGCAAAGTCTGCCGTTCAGCGCGGTCAGACACAATTTTCGTAATACAAGTTCTGCCGCAATTTTTAATTAATTCCGGTATCCGGTCACGTACAAGCTTGTTTTGTAATTCCATTGCCATTACCTCAAGTAAAACATTCGCCATAAATAAAAAAAGTCCTGCACATTCATAAAACAAAAAAACAGCACCCGTCAAAACGTCGCCGTATAAATATCAATTCGTCTATATACAATTTGTTATCTCTTGTTATTTACAGAGTTTATTTCACACATCGTCTTTAAAACAAAACAACCGCCCCGGCTCATCACCGTGCGGTTCTTCCTGTCCTGCGGGGTTATCTTGGTCGAAGCTTGCGCTTCACCAAGATACGCTCCGAGGTCTTGATGTATCCTCAGTGTCTACACAAACCGTTGTTAGTTTGTGTTCCGTTGTCACCGCCGGTCGCTCTCTCCGGTCGGTTCTACACATCTACTGCTATCAAAGCTCGCTTCATAGATGGTCGCGGGACTTTCGTTGCCACAGTCCGTGCTTAGCGGTACTGTTCTACTTCCTGGCGACTTTCTTTAGCCATCGCCAGCTGTTCCAAAAGCCGGGCCGGTTCTACATTCCGGCTGGTCAACTGTCTTTATTGTCTCGGCTGTTACACCGCCCAGTCAACCGACTACTCGTTACATCCCGTATCCGGCACTGTAAGCTTGCGCCTACCACCTGTCCAGTGTCCGTTTCCGTCCACCTTCTCCGATACGCTCGTCCTTTGCTAC
>Ga0172379_10000761_pt1 | contig 75414 bp, 144 predicted proteins | sample GrowelOW334metaG_FD_119756 | JGI IMG/M metagenome (GOLD analysis project Ga0172379, IMG submission 119756) | Groundwater microbial communities from an aquifer near a municipal landfill in Southern Ontario, Canada - Groundwater well OW334 metaG | ecosystem: Environmental > Aquatic > Deep...
ACATAATTGAATACCTAAAACCGATGAAGAGGTAATTTAAGATGGTAATTATTTCTGTAAACAACAATGTAACAGAAGAGCACAATATTCAATAATTGGTAAACCCAAGTGGACAAAGGAAGTAGATCAAAATGCTTAGAAAAATTACTGATAAATCAAAAATCAGAGATATATTAGATTACAAAATGCGGAATCGAGCTTTATTGGCCTCAGTATATATTAAATCTAAAAATACAATTTATGAGGGAGTTAAAGTTATAGGTGCAGTTACATATTGCTTAACAGGACAGAAAAAATATATATTTTCAGATGGTAGCTCTTTTTATAGATCTTCACTCGTATGTTGTGATTTGGAAGATATTATATATATTGAGGTTCTTTAAAATGATGATTTCTTTGGGTAAAATTGAATTGGAGCTTCTAGATTCAATTCATTGTAATTTTGTTCATGAGGATATTCTTAAGATAGAATTTAATGGGAATAAATCATGTTGGGTTCATTTTGAAGGAAAAATTATACACGGTTATTATGAAGCAGATGGAAAAGTTAGTTGGGATAAAGAGAGGAGATTAAAAAAATGAATTCTATTGTTTTATCTATATTTTGTGGTATTATAGCTATCTTTTATACCATTTTTGCAATAGGTGCTTTAGGAATGAATTTGTCAGTATTGATTGTTCTTTTTTATGCTGGAATAGCAATCTATAATGGTGGGATGTCCATAGGTTTTATGGATTTGGGAGAAAACTGAGGTGATTAAAAAATGACTACTACTTTTCCATCTATATTTAGTGGTTTTGTAGCTGTAATTGGCACCATTTTTGCAATAGGTGCTTTAGGAATAAATTCGCCAATATTAGTTGTTCTTTTTTGTGCTGGAATAGCAATTACAAATGGTTGGATATCTATAAATTTTATGGATTTAAATGAACAACTGAGGTGATTTAAAGATGGAAACAATCATTCGATGGAATATTAAATTAGATAATGAAGAAATTCAAATAAAGAATCTTCCTCATTGGGTGTAAGCTAATTTTAGAAGGTTATTCAAGTGGAGCTTTAATTTTAGAAGAAAAAGAATATGTAAATTCCAGGAGGTAATAGATAAATATGATAATTGAGAAACACATAATAGAAGAAGCATTGGAGAAAGCAATTGCTTCTCATGAAGATAGAGCAAAAGGTGGATATGGGTTAGAAGATTGTCCATTATGTCTGCTAAGTGATATGGAATGCCAAGAATATTGTCCAATTGCTAAAATAACCTCACAGCGAGGATGTTCTGGTACTCCATATTCTAGAACACAAAACCAACAAGACTCGATATCATGGGGTGATTGTACTTGTCCAACAGATTGCCCTCACAGAGAGCGATGTGATAATGGGGAAACAGCGTATTGTATTCTAGAGGAAGAGAACGAAATTGCTTTCCTCAAATGGGTGAGATATAATCTGAAGATGGGATGGATTTAAAATGAGGGAAATTAAGACAGAGAGAATTCCAATATGGTTATGGGCAGACTATATGGAGGATGGAGCTAAAAAACAGGCTATAAATTTAGCTTTGCATCCATATACTTTTAATCACATAGCAATAATGCCAGATAATCATCAAGGATATGGTGTACCAATTGGTGGTGTAGCTGCCACAAAAGGGGTTATAATACCGGAGGCGGTAGGTGTAGACATTGGCTGTGGAATGCGAGCAGTTAAAACATCTTTGATTAATATTCCTATTAATAAATTACAAACTATTGTAGATGAAATTAAACTTAAAATCCCGGTTGGGTTTAGTCATAGACAGGAATCTTTGCAAAAATATATGCCAACTCAATTTGCTCCTAAAATATTAGAAACAATCTATAAAGAATATGATTCTGCTTGTCATCAATTAGGCACTTTGGGCGGAGGAAATCATTTTATTGAAATTCAAAAAGGTGATGATGGAAATATATGGATTATGGTTCATTCAGGTAGTAGAAATTTAGGGAAGAAAGTTGCTGATCATCATATTAGAATAGCTAATGAGCAAACGGAAAAATCAGAAGTTAATATTCCTCATTCTTGGGAATTAGATTATTTATATATTAATTCAATTGAAGGTAGATATTATATTGATGAAATGAGATACTGTATGCTATTTGCAAAAGCCAATAGACTTTATATGATGGATGAAATTCAAAAAATTATATTAAATGAATATCCAGAAACAAGATTTATTTCTGAATACGATGTCCATCATAATTATGCAGAGATAGAAAATCATTATGACCAAAATGTGATGGTTCATAGAAAAGGGGCTACATCAGCAAGAAGAGGAGAAATTGGTATAATTCCTGGTAGTCAAGGAACTTCATCTTATATAGTTGAGGGTCGAGGAAATCAAAAATCATTTATGTCATGTTCTCATGGTAGTGGAAGAACTATGGGAAGAGGAGTAGCAAAGCGTACCCTTAATTTTGAGGAGCAAAAATCTCTTTTAGATAACCAAGGGATTATTCATGATATGATCTCTGTAGATGCTTTAGATGAGGCCCCAGGAGCCTATAAGCAGATAGAAGAGGTAATAAAACAACAAATGGATTTAGTTAAACCAATTGTGAGACTAACTCCATTAGCTGTAATAAAAGGATGATTTAAAATGGAAAATAGATTAGAAAAAGAGATAGCTTTTTCTAGATTAGAAAAAGCAATTGATTTTGCTGTTCAAGCACATAGGGGTCAAACAGATAAAGTAGGTTTGCCTTATATTTTACATCCACTAGCAGTAATGTTTTATGGAAAATGTGAATCCGAAAGAATAGTTGGAGTTCTTCATGATGTAGTTGAAGATACTCCATATGGAATAAACGATCTTAATGAGATGGTGAGTCTGACTTCTGAAGAGGAAATAGCTTTAATAGCTCTTACTCATCTTAAAAATGAACCATATATAGATTATATAAAAAGAATTGCTAATTCAAATCGATTAGCTATTGAAGTAAAATTAAATGATTTGTTTCATAATATGAGCGAAGAAAGAATGATGGGATTAGATGAGCAAACCCAAGTTAGATTGAAAAAGAAATATGATATAGCTTGGAGTATGCTTTACTCCCCAGGATGGCCATTCATTCTTTCTACAATTCAGCCATAATCCTTAAATACATTTACCACCACTAGTACATATTATGTTAGACTCCAAAATTAGACCTCTGAAATCTGGGGATAAAATTGTTTTAGAATATAATGGTTCAAAAAGAAGAATTAAGAAGATAGATAGGATTACTCCAAAAGGACAGATTGTCGTAGACGCAATAAGATTTTCTCCCAATGGGAAGGAAATGACCTCAAATTTTCCACACTATTCTTTGGATTATGTTACCTCTCAAGATATAGAGGACTTCAAAAGGAGAACTATGGTTAAAAAGTGCCAGGGAACAAAATTAGAGGATTTAAACTTGGATCAATTAAATAGAATATATAAAATTATGCAGGAAGGTGTGTAAAATGACAGGATGGTGTCCAATAGCAAAAGTATATAATTCTGGATGTAATAATTGTAATCTGTATAGTTCTTACAACCATGATTGTAAATTCATTGTAGCTTTTAAAGAGGCATTAGCAAAAGGGCAAATTAATTTTGTTAAGGAGTAAAAAATATGGATAGAATATATATTCAAAGTGATTGGGATTCAGAAGAATTTACAAAACTATTAAACGCAAACAATATTCCGAGAATAGGGGAGAGAATAACTACAAAAGATTTAGAGGGGCAGAGATTTATTTACAAAGTTATAAATATAGAACATTCCCTAGATCTTGAAAATAAAGAAAGAACAATTCATATAAATGTGAGTAGGCTATGAAAAAATTGGAGGTATAAAACTATGATTAATTATCCTTATGTTGCGTTTTGTTTGTGGATGTTAAATCAAGAAATTAACAATTTTGTAAATAATTATTTAGATATAATTACGAATATGTCTTATTTACATTATGTTATTTATATTTAAAAATTTTTGAGGAGGAAATTTCTATGATAATTTCTATAATAGAACTATTCCAAATTTTCTTTTTACTTCTTAGTTTTTATTTTTATTTAATAAATCTTATAGAAATAAGTTTATTTTGTTTCTTCATAATGATTACATTTATATCTTTAAAGTTTCTACTTTCCGTAGAAAAGGTTAAATACTAATAGATACTAGTATGATCTATGACAACGAATGAAGTTCAAGGAAAAATAGTTCTAGAAAGAACACATACGTATTTTGTGCCTTATGACCTTTGGTATAAATCTACCCACGTAGAGGATATTACAGAATCTTGGCTTAAGGAACAAAAAACGCTTGCAGAAGATTGTGAAGTTAGAAATAGGGAGATAGAATCTCAGATTTTAAAGAGAGTAGGAGTTATTAAATCTGAAATTAAAGAAATTTATGGAGAAAATTCCAAGATTTTTAAATATATAAAAAATGCTCTCGGCACGCAATTTAATCATAAACCAATGCTATTAGAAGTTCTTAAGAGAGAAGAAGAAAGATTTAAGAAAAATCAAAAAAAGATTCTTGATATTCAAAAGAAAGAATTTCAAGAAGAGTATAATCTTAAACTTACACAGGAAGCAATTATTTTCCTAGAAAAGAATGGAAAACATATTGGTATAGATTTTTCAATAGAAAAAGCTATCGGAGAAGCAAATAGTCTAGCTTTTGACATTTTGGTTGCTGAAAAGATTAAAGAAAATAAAGAAAAAGGAACTTTATTTTCTTTTGGAGGAGAGGATAATTGTGAAGGTTGTGGTGGATGGGACGGTAGTTCAAGAAGATGTGAATGCGGTAATCGTAGAGTGAGTTGGGAACACGGTGGAGATTTTAGAGATATGTATATTTATGGGGAGGCGTATTAAGATGTTTAAAAAGGTTATTCAATCTCCAGAAGAACTTTACAAATTATATAGTGTTGACGAAAGAATCCGAAGAGGATTCTACAAAGCAAAACCTCTTCCAGATAATATTTTTGATATTCAAAGAAAAACGGTGGAAAAGCTTAATAAGCAAGCAGAATTCCTCCTACATGGAGCAGAGGAACTTGGCATCAATATTAGCCAGACTAATTTTATGGATAGAGTTCATGAAAATCTCGATGTTTATGGTAACATAAGAAATCTTCTTACTAAACATGGAAAAGAACAATTAGATCTTCAAAGGAAATTCAAAAAAGAGCTGGAGGAGGAATTTGCAACCGTAAATAATCCAAAAAAAGATGTTTTGTTTTCAAAAGCTTACGAACAAGGACATGCAAATGGAATGGAAGAAGTCTATAATGTGTATGCCAATTTAGTGGGGTTAATTAGATGAAGAAATTTTCTCCTAAAACTCTGAGTAAAATTTGTGAGAATTGTATTCATTGTTCTGTTTATAGCCATAGTAAAAACTTAGGTGTTTGTAATATTAAAAAAGAAAGAGATTATCAAGAAGATAAATTAAGGTTTGATAAAAATGAATATCATCATCATCCTGAAAAACTACCAAGTGGAGATCCCTGGCCATTTATTTATATGATGAGTAGAAATTGTTTTGTGGATTTAGATGATTCTTGTGATGAGGAGGAAAAAGAAATATGCTAAAAGATAAACTAAAAAATTTATATGATATTTTAGAAATAAAATATCAAAATTTTAGATATCTTGACCTACCAGAATTTTATATGGACCACATTCTGTTCTATTGGTTACATTATCTTTGCGGGCAAAAATGCGGTAATTGTCGAAATTGGACCTATACGGGTCGGTTACAATCTGATGGAATAGAAAGAGGAGATTGTTTTTTGTGGAAAGAAACTTTCTTGAGTTATCACGGACATTGTTTTTGTTGGAATCAAGATTTAGATGAAGATGAGAGAGGATATACTCATTGTGAAGATGGATGTGAAATGCTATGTGAAACTCCTAATGGAAAGCAAATTACTATGATTAGTAAAAATGGTAGATGGATGTATTTACACGATGGAGAGCCAACTTGGTATTCTAAATATGTAAAAAGGGGTGATTTAAATGAGTAGTAAGAATATAGCTCTAGAAGATCAATTAGCAGCAACTATTCATGCTTATACTTCGGGTCAAAGAAGATATATAGATGAATTTATTCAACAATATAAGATTGCCGCTGATCTACTTCAATTAGGTATTTACCCGGATGCAAAAGAGATTACTGAAAGCTATGGGGCTTTCAATGCTGTTAGAAAGTATTTAAAACAATATGATATGAATGACCCTGGAGTAACTTTGGTATCTGTGGGTGATGGCAGAAGTCCTAGAACAGCCGCTTTATTTGCCTTCAAAACTAAATGGAATTGTATTAGCATTGATCCTGGATTGGATGTTTCTAAGACAGATATGTGGGAATCCTCAATAAAGAGATTAACTTGTATTCCAAAAAAAGTAGAAGATATTTTGGATTATGGACCAATGTACTTTAAAAAAGTAGTTATAGTTGCAGTACATAGTCATGCTGATATGGGAGAAACATTAAAAACTATAATTGGTAATCCTTTAAGGAGCCTTGTAGCAATTCCTTGTTGTTTTCCTTGGGGTAGCCCGACTAAAAATCTGGATGGAAAAAGTTTTGCTCCAAGTACAGAATATAATGATAGTGGAATTTGGAGTCCGAAAAATAGAGTAAAAGTTTGGAAAAATATTTAGGAGGAATTCGTAATGAAGAAATCTTTAATTGAAATGTGCAAGTTATTAAAAGAGAAAGCCACACACGGAGAATGGGGGCCTGGCGATCTAGAAAAGAACTGTATCGCAGAAGATGGTGGGAAAGGAAAAGTCGTGCTTCGCTACACCAACGGGGGTATAATACCATCACGAGAGAACATTAATCTGATATGTGACCTACGAAATACTGTTCCGAAGTTGCTTGACGTTTTGGATTTTCAACTAGGGGATGCTAAGCGATTGGCGGTGCTACTTAGGTTGCAAGTTATCAATGATGTATGCACGCAAGAGGAAATTGATATGCTAGACAGATTACATACGATGTGTTGCAAGATGGAGGCGAAAAGCAATGAGTACACAAAATGATCTGTACGATACGGAACAGGAACTGGAAGCAGCCATTCTACGAATAGATACCCAGGATAAGCAGATAGCCGCTCTGAAAACAACAATGATCAAAACACAAGCGGAATTGGATTTTTCAACCGGATCACATGGATGCCCTTACATTGGTGATGAAGCAAGAAGGCTAAAAGCGGCTCGAAATACGCTCAAGTCCAAGCTGCCTATGATTGATTGGGAGGACATGAAATGAATGAATTCTGGATAGGCAACACCCGTGAAAACGCGATCAGAGCGCGAGATAATTATCATGCAGAAATCATGCGATTGGAGAAGGCGCGTGCTGAAAGTGAAAATTCCTGGATAGAGGAAATCGCAGAGCTGCATAAGCAGATTTCCTCCTTGAAAACTGCCCTTATTCGAGAAACTGCCCGAAGTACATATTACGAAAATGGATTGGGAAAGGGTGTATGTACTTGGTTCAATCTGGAAGGATTAGCCAGAATATCCAAAGAAGCGGAGGCCAAGGGCAAATTGGCTCGCGATCTACCTATGATTAGTTGGGAGGATATGAAATGAATGAATTCTGGATAGGATTCATGACGGGGGCAATAATATCAGTGGCTATAATATACATAGCCATTAATTTAAATAGGAGAGGATGTCATGAGTGATGATCTCATAGAGGATGCCATCAGTTGTCTAAGAGGCGAAGGATGGGACAAGGAAGCAGACGCGGTCGTTGGTTTGGTAGCCGAGGTTAAACGCCTCCGAAAAGAGAACGATTGCCTGCGAAACGGTACATGTGTAGAAAGTGAGAAAATCAGCCAAGCAGATAGCTATCTGGAAGAGTTGGAAAATGCTTTCTTGGATGCTAAAAAAGGCGAATTATATTTCAGGGAATATTCCAAACGGGGCGATATAACCCTACCAGATGCTTATGACCGGGCAAAAAAAGAGGCGCGAGATGCCTTAGACAAGATTCGTGTAAGTAGGTAACAATTGGATGATATGGCGGAATTTTTGGTGGAAGATAAATGATGAGTGAATATTCTGAGAAAATATGCTATGTATGGGACGCCCATCGATTGGTGCTTCTGCATTTTTCGCGGGGTTTTTATTGGGAGTACTTGTATGTCGATGAGTGATGATCTTATAAAGAAAATAGAGACATTGTGTGATACTAGCTATAAAGGTGGGCAATCCAAGAATGCACAGAATCAAGTATATGGAATTAGATATTTAGAATTATGTAATTTACTTCCTAAATTACTGACTAAAATCAAATGCTTTCAAGAACAAAAGGATGCATGGTTAAAAACTCTAGAAAAATTAGGAAGTTTATCTATTCAGCAGCATGAAAATTTTAATAATTTAGCAGATTTTGCATTAAAAATAATTGACGAAGCTGAAGAACAGATTCTTGCTCAAGATCTAGAAATAAAAAAACTTAAATTGGAATTAGCTAAATATAAAGGAAAAGAATAATTTATACCTAGATAATCATTTTGAGTATTTTGTAGAATGAGCAAAATCTTTATATATCAATATATACCTATATTGCAATTGTGAGGTGTAATAAGAAATGAAGCTTAGAACCGTGATACAGGCAATTCATAGTGTTAAGGAAGATATATCGAATATGGATTTGGGTTCTGCAAAAAAGCAACTAGACCAATTAGTAAAATTATTTGAAACAGAAGGGGTAGAAGTAACCCAAAATGTTAAACCAGAATATCCTCTTTATGGTGATTGTGGAGGTATTCTTACTGAAAATTGGGAGTATAATGATGAAAAATATCTAGATCAGGAGTGATTCTTAATGGAAACTTCTAAAGTTTATGATTTAGCAGGAGATTTTGCAGATAAAGTAGATTATAGAACAAGACTCCTCCGACCAGAAACTTGGTTTGAATATTTTATTAATAAAGCAGTTAATCCAGAATATATTGATTTTCTAGTATTCTGTGAGACAACAGAACGGTATTTATCTATACAAAAATTGATGGATATAGAAAAGGCTTTTATAATTGGTGTGGAAATAGGAATGTTAGAGTTCGATAAGAAGGAGGTTTAAAAAATGTCGTCCAATAATGCAATTCTAATTAAGAAAGTGGGTCCAAAAATTGAAGTTAGAGATGTTTGTGTAGATACTTATCCCGACTATCCAGGATCTCTAATTTGTGTTATAGAATATTCTCCTAATGCTCTTCAGACAGCAATCCGAATTGCTCAAAAATATATGAGGGAGAATGTAGTAGAATATGGTATCACATTTGAGGGGATTTAAGAAAAATCCTTAAATAAAATATTTAAGGGAAACCCTTAAATAAAATATTTAAGGGAAACCCTTAAATAAAATATTTAAGGGAAACCCTTAAATACTAATATGTGCTTAGTATTTAATACTGCGATACGAAAATGTTTGTGTCGCTTAAGAATAAAAAATAAAGAGAGGACTGATAAAAAATGGTAAAGGAAATAACAACTGGAATGGTACTGGAAGATGTTAAACTGCCTGAGAACAGAGAAGAAGGTTCTTGGATTGTAATGGATGCAAAATTAGAACAATCCGTTACATTTGACGAGAAACCTACTTGGGATGAACTCCAAGATGTAAAAGAAGGTATATTTGGATATTCCAAAGCCAAGATGGCTGTTAACGAAGAGTTAAACTTAATTGTCTTAACTCCAGTAGATGTTTCCGGTTTTTCTTTTTAGAAAAACCTTAACGGGTTTTTTCTTTTTAGAAATTTTTTATAATTTTTTTCTAAAAAGAAAATCTTTTTAAGAAAACTTAAATATTTTTTAAATATAAAAATAGAGGAGGAATGATTTTCACGAAAAATATTGCTATTATTGGCTCAGGTGGATTAGGAGCAAACCTTACAATGCTTTTGTTGGATCAAGGATACAATGTATTTTTGATAGATGGAGATACAGCAGATGAGAAGTTTTTTAAGAGATTTTCCACATTTACCAACTCTTTTGTTCTTAACTCAGGAAGAGCAAAGGTAGAAGTAGTAAAATCTGTAGCTCGTGGAAGAGGTTATGAAGATAAAATTAGAACTAGATCAGTAATGGTTGGACCGGAATTTGATTACAACTTATTTAAGCCTTATGAGCTGGTAATCATTGCGGTGGATACAATTACTGGAAGGCAAACTATTGAGCTTAATCTTAAAAAGAATGGATTGACTAATTTTATCCACGTAGGGCTCAATCTGAATAGCATTAGTATTTTTAAGACGGCTGATGGATTACTAGGGGCAGATCCGCTACCGGATGCTCAAACTTCATATGATAGAGTCCCGGATGCAAGAACATATCTTACAGCTTGTTTAGAAGTATTAGATATAATTGATCCTGTAACCATTCAGGTATATAAGGAGTAAATAAATATGTCTCAAACCTCTTATTTTTTTAAAGTTTCTCTCATTAATAATGGAACAAAGATCTTACTTTCTTATCATATAAAAGAATATATAACGAGAGAATCTCAGGAATCTATTGCTAGAAGTATTAATCAAAAATTTCCAGATGGACTTGCAGACCTCAGAAGATTGATCAGTTTTGATATTTTATCTTCGCTTCGATCTTATAAAAGATATACTTATAATTTTTACATTCCTCCAACAAATGTAGCAGAATCTAACTCAAAAGTTATTCCTGTATTAAAATATTTAGAACCAATTTTAGCAGGATTAGACCTAATTGATCAAAAAGAGGCCAGCACAAAAAAGATATGGACAGAAATTGTAAGGGAGAAAAATGTTCATCCTCTTCTTGTGACAGGAGAAAAAGTTTATAAGTTGACTTTAGTGGAAGATGTTAGTGGCCGTCCTATTAGACCAACAGAAGCCTTCCAGGAAGCAATTAATGAAGAAGTAGAAAGCATAAAAATTCAATATGAGCAAATGTTATCCCAGGGAATAGAAAGCTTTAAGAAAGAAAATTTTACTTCTTATGTTTTGAGAATAGAAGATTTTCAACAAGGTTTTGTAAGTTTTCTTGATTCACAAAATAATCCTTGTCTTGCTAAAAAAGTTATGTTTTGTCCTCTTCATATTATGTTTAGCTCTCAAGATATTAGAAAAATTAAACAGGAATATAGAGAAAAAATGAAACAAGAAGTTTTTATTGTATATAATTCTAATAGTAGAATATCTGTATATGAATCAAATGGGGTAACTCCGGCAAAGCTTCCTCATAATTGGAATGGAGGAGCGATGTGTACGGGAAGCTATCACATTGAATCTAATGTGAGTGATGTTGTTAAGGCAAAAGAAATAGTGAATCATATTGAGGAAATGCTTCAAATGATTAATATGACATCTTTGGCAGATGGCTATATTTTATATGATGGAGAGCTAAAATTTATGAGAACTATTTCTACAGACTTACGAGATATTTGTGAATCTAATACGCCGGTACAATCAACTTGGAATGAAAATAGGGAAACAGTAATTTATGATGGGCAAATTCTTTAAAAAGGAGTGAGTTTAAAAATGTTAGATGAAGTAAAGCATAGTCAATGTCCCATATGCACCGATTTAGATACTTCAAAATGTGAGGTTAAAATGGGTGCCGTGGTTTGGGGTTATCTTCAAGCCCTAATGTATAAAATGGGAAGTCAAGAATTTGCTGCGTATCTTTTGGGGTCCATAAGTGAAGATGGACAAAAATTTATTGTTGATGAGTATTATATTCCAACACAGGGAGTAAATTCAGTAAATGTAGAGATAGGCGAAGAAATTTTTACAATACCAAAAGAAATTAGGGAAAGAATAATTGGTCATCTACATTCTCATCATATAATGGGTTTCTCTCCAAGCGGAACAGACAAGGAACATCTTAATTATCCTTTACATATCATAATTGCACATCAAGGATATAAAACCACAATTAGAAAGAGGGTTGGATGTGGTAAATGGCTTGCTATTTCTGATGTTCCGATTACGTTCTATTCGGATTATGTAGAGCTGGGTGAGACTGAAAAAATTGAGATCGTACAACCAAAATATGTTGATTTATATCAAAGTAGATTAGATGAGGGTGGAAATTATTTTGATCCTGTGGAAGAAAAAGATAATTTTGAAGAGTACCAAAAATATTTAGAAAATGAAAATAATTCTTGGTTTCCCCCATCATCGGAAGTGGTAAGCCGAGAAATTCAAGATGGAATGGAGATTTAAATATGAGTGGGTTTGACCGTTTATGTATTACAGTAAGAGAAGATCAAAGAGAAGAAATGAAAAAATATCCTGAAAATTATTCAGGGTGGGTTCAAATATTTTTAGACATGCTATTGAAAAATTTAGCAATAGCAAAAGAAAAAACAGAAAGGGAATTTTTAGAAAAAATTGATGATAAAAGAGATGATAATGCACAATGAGAACTATTGTTTGTGGGGATGCCCACGGGCAACCCTGGCTTATTCAGAATGTATTAGATCGTTCTGAATATGATGTAAGAAAAGATAGGTTGATATTTGTGGGGGATTCAGTGGATATTGGATATTCTGCCTTAGATTGTTTGAATATTTTATTAGACAATAAAGCAGAAATACTTTGGGGAAACCACGATTTAGCATATATCTTAGGTAAATCAATCTGGCCACAAAATCAGTTTGATTATGATTTTTATGATAAATTGATGGAAGTAAAAGATCAAATAAAAGTATTCACTCAATGTGGAAATATTTTTATAACACATGCGGGAATATCTGAACATTATTATAGATGTTTTTTAGGGATTATTTTCAATTTAAATCCAAAATTTGAAAATATTTCAGATGTAAGGAAAAATTTAGAAAATTATATAAATTCTTCTTCCTTAGAAGAATTATGGAAGAAAGATAGCCCTGTTTGGTATCGACCAAATAAATCTGATCCGCCAATTGGTTTCTTACCTCAAATAGTTGGTCATACCCCTCCAGGATGGTTAGCACAAACAGGATTGCAATTAGATAACTTTATAAGTGTTGACCCCTATAGTACAATTGGGTTTGATGAAACCAGGTATAGATATGTAATTATAGAAAACAATGAGATGAAATTAATAGATTCAAATATAAAAAAATAAAGAGGAAGGAAAAATTATGGAAGAGTGTGCTTATTGTTATGATCCGATTAAAACAAATGTTTACTATGTGGCAGGTATGACATTTCATCAAGAGTGTAAAGAATATCTTAAACAAAATCCTGACTGCTGGCCACAGAGTCAAACCGAAGTTGAAGAATGCCGACCTAAATAATAGTAACTAAAGAATAGGAATAACAAATAGAGGAGGAAAAAGAATATGGTATTATTTTTTGAACAGGTTAGACCAACAGAAAGAGCATTAATTGAACGATTTGGAAAATTTGCTAGATATGAGCCAACAGGCCTTGTGCTTTATTATCCAATTATAGAGAGATGCAGAAAAGTAAATATTACAGAAAAAATGGTGGCTTGTCCGAGACAAGAAGTTATTACTGAGGATAATTTAAATGCGGCTGTTTCTGCTCAAGTGTATTATAAAATAAAAGATGATGAACAAAATGTAAAAAATTCACAATATAATGTGAATCACGTAGAACGGCAAATTGTTTCCCTTGCACAAACTACTTTAAGAAATACTCTTGGTAGTTTTAGTTTAAATGGAGCTAACAAAAATAGGGCCGATATAAACAAAAAGTTACAAGAAACAATAACACAAGAGACATTAAATTGGGGTATAGATATTGTTAGATGTGAAATTGCTGAAATTGAGCCTCCTGAGAATGTTCAAAAAGCAATGAATAATATTGTAATCGCTCAATCTGAGAAGCAAGCTGCTACTGATTTTGCAACCGCTGTAGAAACTAAAGCAGATGGTACTAGAAGGGCAGCCATTAAAGAGGCTGAGGGCCGAGCTAAGTCTCTTACTGTAGAGGCTGATGCAAAAGCAGAGGCAATAAGGACCGTTAATAAGGCGGCAAGTGAAACATTTACTGGCGCTGCCGTAGATCTTAAGAAGTTGGAAGTTGCCGAGACAATATTTAAGAATAATTCTAAAATAATTATTCCACAAGGATCTGATGTAACTACATTTATTTCAGATCTAGTTGGTACGGGACCAATCCCTATACCAGTTAAGAAATAAATTATTTTAGGAGACACAAAATGAAATCATTATTTTATATATTTTCCATAATAACACTAATTGCAATAATTTGTTTAGGTTGCATAGGAAATAATGAGGCGACTAAAGATAGAGTATATCAGGAGAGGGAATCTCCATGTATTCAAGGAGAACCTCTTTATATTGCGTATGCTACGACTCACTGCGAAGATACTTTCTATACAATGGATCATGCAGAATTACTCACAGCGGTTAATTCTGGTTGCTGGTGGTCAAATGGCAAAATAGCTGGGTATCTCTCCAGAATACTAGAAAACGGTACAATTCCGCTATATCGATCTTGGAATGGCTGCAAGCACTTCTATACTACGGATCAAAATGAATTCAATCTATCCCTATCTCGTGGTTATAGAGCAGAGGGGATAGCTGGATATGTCATATCAGGACAAGAACCAATGTTGGTGGATCAGGTGTTACAATGAAAAAAATTATTTTTTTATTAGTATGTAGGATATTTGTTTATTTGGGATTGATTTAAAATGAATAAGCAAGTAGCACTAGATCTTTTGATGCTGGCAATTTTTATGTTTGTAGTTCCATCTGTTGCAGAAAATGGATCTATCACGATCGTGCGAGTAGATGGGGATTATATTTCTGTTGCTGATAATCAACTTGAAGATATAATCGTGTTTTTTATAAACGATTATAATTATTCTACAATCTGGATTGGAAAGAACGGCAATAAAAATCATGCGGTCCTACATGCTATGCGATTGCTAAACTATTCAATACTTAATAACACCACCGACTTCGATATTGTCAAATTGGTTGAGATAGAATATGCACGGCGACAGAATGAGTTGACCAAAATCAAGCAATGTGAAGAGCAAACTGCAAGAGATTTAGCTAATAGAACACATGTAAATACTTATGAATGGATAAAGGGGTAATTATGGAAAATCCATTAACTAAAATTTTTATCATTATTATTTTGTTTTCTATAGTTGGATTTATTAGTTTAAATTATGTAAATAAAAATAATGAGGATTCTTATAATTTTGGAGAATTAAAAATAACAAAGTGTCCTAATGAAAGTTATATCCTTAATGTTACATCAGAGGTAAAAATACTTACTATTAACCAAAATTCTGAATGGGTAGGAACTATTGATTTTGAAAAATTATGGGATATACAAAATCCTTAAATACTAATACACTCCATAATACGTATTATGACGACAGAGAAAGAGGAATCTCGAAAATTGAGTGAAGAAGAAATAGAGGTTTTAATTCATAACTATCCAGAGGCTAACAAAGATGCTATTCGATTTACGTTCCAGGAATATCCATATGAAGATTCTTATGATTTTTGTATAGGGTATCTTACGTTAGATGCTCATCTATTCAGGTGGAATGAAGCTACAGTAAATGCCATTCGAAAGGGGTATGACTTAGCCTTTGGAAGAATTACTAAACTGAAAGTGAAATAAAATGAATCTTATAGATTTTTTTGACCCAAAGAGCAAAGATCATCTAAAAGCTTATCTTAATTGGTATAAAAGAGGATGCTGGCCGCAAGGATTCTTGCCCGAAGGGATAAAAATTCCCAATGGATGGAATTTTTTGTTAGCAGAAAAAATAGTGCGAACTTATTTAAAAGATAATATTCCTGATGAATGTGGAGGAGTTTTATGATATTCAAACTATGTGATAATGGCACAATTAATGTTGAAAAAAGAAATACTCTTGAACATGATACAGTAGAGCTTCAAAATCCGATAAAAATAGAAGATTTTTTGGCTAATATTTCTATTTGGACAGAAGTTTTAAACAAATTTAAATCTCCAGTAGTAACTCAACCAATGTTAATTTTAGAAGATCTTATAAAAGAAAATTACCAACAATTATCATCAAAAAATCTTAGAGTAACACTTAATATAATCGGAGCAAAAATTCTTATGCAGGATTTTAGAGGGATTCATTATATAAAAGCAGTAGATATTGAAAGAAATTATATTTTATGCTTTGCAAAAAGTGAATCTCAAGAAGATACATATTATATAATTGACTTCCAAAAGAAAAGGTGTGGATGCTCTGGTTTTAAATATAGAAATCACTGCAAGCATATTGATAATCTGCCACCATTTTTGATCTAAATATATCTAAACCTCTAGATTTTGATCAAGATTTAAATGTTTGGAGTATATATTTAAATATGGGTACAAATAATATTGGATATATTTATGCAAAAGAAGAAGAATATTTAAGTAAGCTTTATAAGGAGGTAAACAAATGACAAATAAATCATTTACATTTTGTGAGGTTAGTTTATTTGGAAAAATAAACTGTGTTGGAGAACAAATAGCTTTTTATGATCTAAAACCTAGAACATTAGTTAGATTTTTAAAGACAGTTGACCTTAAAAAGATTAAGATATTACCTCTTCTTCAACAGGAAGAACCCACATTTAAATTTGATGAGAAAACAATGCTTTTTGTTAATTATATTTTAAGAAGAGCTAATAATATTAGAAAAATTTGTTTTTTAAAATTTTATCCAGAAACTAATGAGCTTATTGTTGGTTTTAACAGAGATAGTTCTGATTTATTAAAGATCAAGGAAAAGAGTTAAATACTTTAAGATACTAGTATGTATTATGATAGTAAAAGAAGAACAGGAATTTGAAGTCCATCAACAGGCCGGAAGAGTTAACAGAGAGATCCAGAGAATTATTATAGATCTTCAAAAACTGAGTGACCTAGTTGGATCTGGGGAGGATCTATATGAGCATTATATGCCACAACAGTCTCTAATTGATATAGCTATTCAATATGGACAGTTGATAGCTATGAAGAGAGGGATGAAGGTAGATTAAAATGAACTATACTCTATATTATAAAAAAAGAAGCACAGGATATCGACTACAGATGGGAATATCACGTAGTTTTGAGGATGAAATTATCAAAGACTGTGAGGAATTTAAAAAATTTCATCCAACACTAGAATGTGGATATTTAGTTGATTAAGCATAACCTTTTTATATCATTACCATCCTTAGTATTAGATATGGAATTATTTGATATTAAAAAGATGGAAAATATTCTTTCTGAGAGAGCTAAGTATGGTTTTTCAGGACGGAATTTTAGTGTTACCGAATCTGAGATGAAAGCAATTATAGCTGAGATTAAAGAATATAGGAGGCTGATTTAAAGATGGAAAGAGCTGTTGGTGCATCCGAGTATAGAAAATTTCAAGCCGGAGAGGAACTTTCTAGTACCGAAATGATTAAGGCTATGTGTTTTTTATGTACTGGATTTTATGCAGATGGTAGAATAGATTGTGAAGGAAAAACTTGTCCTCTCTATGGAAAAATGCCATATAAAAATATAGCCGAGGGGGAAATAGTTAAACCCAAGAAGATTATGCCTAAGAGCTGTGCTAGGTGCGAGTTTCCTGACAGAGAAAATGCTTATGCTTGTTCCAAGAGATTATCCCAAATAGAAAAAGAGGGGAGAATGTATCCCCAGGATGAGTCTTGTTGGAAGGGAAGAATTGTTAGGGGTGGTAGGAACGGAATGTAATTCCGTTCTGAAAGGAAAGAAATGTAGAATATTTTTTATTTCCTTGTTTCTTATTTTTAATACATGTTCTGCTACTGAGGAATTAGATTCTGTTAATGAAATATTAAAATCAGTTAAACCAGATAATCCAATAGAAGATTTATCTTTTCTACTATCGACTCATGGATACACTACGGATGGAAGAGGAAATCTCACTTTGTCAGATGGTTCAATTTGGAAAATAAGAGAAAATGGAACTTTAATTGAGGTTAATTAATGAATAATCCCCAAAAATTTGATCTTGATTATTTTAAAAAAGATATTCGAGAAGAACCGCTTAAATATATAATGATGATTATTTCCTTATCTGGCGCATTTTTAACAGCAGGTTCCTTTTCTTTTTTAAGAGGTTTGGGGTTTTTTGTTTGGCTATTTAGCAATATGTATGTAATACTTATATTTTATAAACAAAATAATCTACCTATGAGTTTTGCATATATAGGTTATGAAATTGCTAATTTAATAGGAGTATATAATAATTGGTTGGTGTAGTTTATGTTTTATTGGGATATTGATGGAGTTTTAAGAGAATTAGATCAATTAACTTTAGGCAAGACGTTACCTTATTGGGATTATAAACAAAATGGTAAAAGTTTTGTTCAATTAGTGGATGAAAATATAGAAATTTGTGAATTAGCTTCTCCTTATCAAGATTATTTAGATATTTTAAATAGTTGCTTTACAAAAGTTAATATTTTAACTCATCAACCCAATAATTGGAAACCTTATACAGAAAAATGGTTAAATCATTATATTAAAATTCCATATAATTTATATTATGTAAATAATATAAAAGAGAAAGAAAAATTTTTAAGGTGGCCAAATGATTATTTAATAGATGATTATCCTTTGTTTTCTAATTATGAAAATATTCTATTAATTAATAGAGAATGGAATAAAAATGTGGAAGCTCCTATGAGAATTCATAATGGAGAGATGTTGAAGGACAATATTGATTATTTGAAAAAAATATATAAAATGGAGGTCTAAATTTATGGAAGAACAACAAATGGTTATGGTGTGCTCTGATTGTGGATCACGCAAAAGAATAATTTTTGAACAGGTTATTTTACCCATAAGTTTTAATAAGGTTTGTATGACGGTGGATTCAGAATGTGAAGACTGTGGTTCTATCGGAAGAACAGGAAGTTTTTTTGTTAATCTTCAATTTAAACAAAATTTTGTAAATAAAGTACAGGGTTTTTGTTGTAATCATTGTGGAAATTATGGTTTTATTGATATAAAAAACATACAAGACCATCCTACAACAGATATTAATAGTCAGTATTTTTATGCCACATGTTCAAAATGTAATCAAAAAATTCTATTAATAAATTATTCCAGCAAGGATGTTTCAAAATTGAATCAGATAATGAATGATAAGGAAGAACAACAAAAAATAAAAAGTATTTTAAACAATTTTGAGGACCAAGAGTATGAGTGAACAATTAGCTTATAAAATTAGACGCAAAACCGATGGACTATATTCTAGTGGGGGTCAACATCCTATTTTTACTACAAAAGGAAAAATTTGGAGTGATTTTTATGGATGAAAATAAAATTATAGTTTATAAAATTCGTAGAAAATCTGATGGTTTATATTCTAATGGTGGCAATGAACCAGTTTTTATGAAGAGGGGAAAAATTTGGACCAATGTAGGTCATATTAAAAATCATTTTAATTTAATTAGAGAATATCATACAAGTACAAAATATTTAGAAAATTTATATAAAAATTGTGAGATAGTAACTTTTGAACTTAGTCCTACTGAAACAGTTAATATTGAAGAGTTTTTATCCCGAAAGATTTAAATACTTTAACTAGAAACTAGTGTAATAGTGGAGATGTGATAAAACATGGATACAGGAAATCTAATTAATGAAGCAACTGCAAAAGCTATGACATATGCGCTTAAACAAGCTAGAACTGTTGATCCAGAGAAGATGGACAGATTTATGGGTGCCATAGATCTAGTAGATGAGATTGCTGACGCAATTGCTGACGAGGAAGTTACAGCAGAAGAGGCACAACAGATTATTGCCCTAATGAGAAAGGGCGGGTCTATTGAGACTTTTATGAAGATGCTGCTGGCCGAGGTAGGCATCAAAATTTAAACCTTTTTTAAATATTTTTAAAAAATATGGTTTATATCAAAATTGGAGGATTATAATTATGGTTAAGAAAAATGGAAAGAAGAGTTTTTTGCTTCTAGGTGAGGCAGATGCTATTGTAGCAAAGTTTGAGAATAAGTATCCACGAGGAGCAGCTCTTAAAGCCGCTAACAAGGGTTTTACAACTATTAGGCTCCTTGAGAGAGGGTCTAAAAATAAAGATAAGGGCGGTTGGAAATTGCATATCTTTACTGGTGAGAGAACCAAAGTTCCAAAGCCAGTAGGTGCTCCTGAGTGGATGGCTGCCGAGGTTTATAAGCCCACTGTAATTAAGGTAGGCATTGAAAGGAAGGTAGTTAATCTATCTTCCGAAGGTGACGATACAGAATAGATATTTTTAACTTGTAGGATTGCGAAGGACGGAGCGGGAAGCCCCCATCGTTCACGGTGGGGATGAAAGCGGAGTCCTTTGCTCCTGTTTCGGGCTACCAATAACTATTTAACGTAATAATGCGATGCACATTTTTTGGTAAATCCAATGAAATACAAGCTCGATAGGTCTGCACATTCAGTGTACTCACTTCACTATCACTTGGTGGTAGTCATCAAGTACCGTAGGAAAGCACTCTATGATGAAGCGATTCGCGAGAGGCTAAAGCAGATCATTTGGAGTTTGATGGATGAACTTGGAATAGAAATACTAGCACAGGAACCCGCCGAAGATCATCTCCATATACTGTTCACAGCGACACCTACAACCAACTTATCCAACGTCGTGAATGTAATCAAGGGCGTCACTGCCAGAAGACTCCGACAAGAGTTTCCGCAAACCAAGGAGTTCCTTTGGGGGGACTCATTTTGGTCAAATTCCTACTTCATTTCCAGTACAGGGCAGGTATCTCTCGATGTTCTGATGCAGTATGTAGAGTCTCAGATGGAGAAAGTATGATTATAAGCTACAAGTATCCTATCTTCCCGAATAAGATCGCCCAATGGAAGTTAGCGGAGAATTTGGATGCTTGTAGATGGCTCTATAATCGGCTTCTCCAAGACCTGAATGAAGCAAAAGAAAAAGGTATCAAGCTCAAGACCTATGATTCTCAGAACATGATTCCTTCTCTGAAGCTCGTAAATCCAAAGCTGGATCTTGTCTACTCTAAAGTTCTTCAGATGGTGAATTACACTCTTTGGTCTAACATCAAAGGACTCTCGGCATCAAAGAAGAACGGTCGGAAGATCGGTCATATCCGCTTCAAAGGGTATGGTTGGTATAATACCCTGAATTACAACCAATCCGGGTTCAAGATCGATCGAGATCATGGCCTATTGCATCTCTCCAAGATCGGAGAAATGCGGATCAAGATCTATCGAAAGATCGAAGGTTGCATCAAAGCCGTCATAATCAAGAGAGAAGGCGAGAGATGGTTCGCCATAGTCCAGGCCAATCAGGAACCACAGCCGTTACCAAGAACCGAGGAAGCGGTAGGTCTGGATGTCGGTTTGACTTCCTTCGTGGTTGACTCCGAAGGCAATAATATAGAAAATCCAAGATGTGCCGAGCAATCTGCTGATAAACTGGCAAAGCTACAAAGAAAGCTAGCCAGAGCCAAGATGGGATCAAATAATCGCAAAGCAATCAAGGATAAGATCGCCAAGCTGCATAAAAGAATCAATTGCCAACGAGATGATTTCCTGCATAAGTTATCTCGGACCTATATTAATAACTTTGATATCATTTGTGTTGAAGATCTTGATGTCAAAGGCCTGAAAGAGAAAGGCCATAACACTGGCATGCATCGCAGCATTCATGATGCATCCTGGTCTAAGTTCATATTCATGCTTTCGTACAAGGCTCAAAGTGCTGGTCGAAAGTTGATAAAAGTAGATCCCAGGAACACCACTCAAAGGTGTTCTGCTTGTGGAAGCATCGTAAAGAAAGATCTGTCGGTACGAGTACATGAGTGCCCTTATTGCGGATTCTCGTGTGATCGAGACTATAATGCTTCCAGGAATATACTCATCACAGGGATGGAACAGCCCGTAGCGCCCAAAGAACCAAAACCACTACATCACATATCAGTGATGCAAGTTTTGGCAATGACGTGGGAAGCCGTGCCCTTCAGGACGCGGTAGTTCACTTAAAGCATATAAGGATTAAAAAAATGCCAAGAGGAAGGAAGAGAAAACCTATTAAAAAACAAGAAGAACAGAATGAAGAATTTAAAGAATTTCAGAAAATAGAACAGGGGGAAAAACAGCAAAGTTTGAAAAAATCAAAAGAAGTATTTAAATCGTTAAGAGAAGAGATTCTTAGAAGAGCTTCTTGGAAAAATGGAGTTACTGTAACCGGATTAACAATGTTTCTTTTTGAGCATCCAGAAAGAAATAATTTAACAAAGGTTATATATGAATTAAAAAGTGAAAATAAAATTACTATTACTCCAATTCAGATAAAAAAAGAAGCTGCTCTTTTCGGGGCTAGTTATCAAACATTAATAAAAACAGTGGAATAAGAGGATTTATGCCAACTAAAAAAATTAGTTATATAAATATTCCATTTGACAAAGATGGTAATTTACTTCATTATTTTGGAGGGGATACCGATAACGAATTGGGCAAAAATAAAGCTCGTAGATTAGGAATTAGTTTATTGCCCAACTATATCTTTGGAGCAACTCTAAAATTTTTAGGATTTCAAAGAGGGCGTTCCGCTGCATATGCCTTATTTGAAAATTGTACTAATTTTAAAAAATATGGTATGTTTTTAATAGATTTAGAATATATTTTTCATTATTGTTATTTCGATGAAGGGTTCGTATGGGGATTTTGGACCTTTCAAAAAAGAGGATCAAATTTTGGGGTAAGATTATTAAAACCGGATGAATTTTAAAATTATTTTTAATAATGATTTGTAAAGAGTTAACATAGGAGGGAAATAAAATGAAAAAGTTTCTTATTAAAGATTCAAAACTTTTGTCTCAAATTAAAAATATTATTAATATAAAATGGAAAGCAAATAAGAAATATGTTCTTGCGGATTTAGTAATCTCTGCTCCAAATATTTATACTCCAGATTTAAGAACAGAATATGCATTTACGCCAGATGGAGATTTAATTGGAGATCCTAAAGCAGCTCAAATCTTGATTACTCAAAAAGGAATTAAACCTGAATTAAGAAGGCCCATAGATCAGATTTGTAGTATTGGATGGAGTTCTAAGACTCAAATGTACTATGGTTGGACATCTGGTAAAATAAGAGGTTTTAAAGTCAATGGAAAACCATTGGAATCTGGAGACATATTAACTGATATTTTAGAGGCAGGTTACGTCCCTCAATCAAAAGAAGATTGCAAACAGATGGCTATTTTGTTTGTGGAATTAGCTTCAAAAGAAGGTAAAATGCATGGTTAAACATTGGCAAACTATAGAGGTTAAAGGTTTTTGTCCTGTTTGTGAAGCTCCTATTTATCTTCAAAAAAATGTAGACTTTCCAAATGTAACTGTAAACAAATGGTCCTGTGAACATCAATGGGCTACCCGAATAGAAGAAACAAAGGAGGGATAGAATTTAATTATCTCACTCCTACTGAATATAGATTTTTACAAGATGGTTTAGCTTCAATTTACCGTTTTCCTGGTCATATAGAGCCTATGTTTGGACAAATATTTGAAGATTTATTTGCAGAAATGAAACAAGGAGAAGTTATAAAAACAGGAAGCCGAAGTTCTGTAGATGTTGTAGGAAATACAGGAATAAAATTTTCATTAAAAACAAAGATGTTGAGGACAAATTTACCTGTAGAAAATTATTTTTGTAAAAAGATAGATATTCAATTTTCTAAAATATCTCGTGAAAAATTATTTATAAAAAATAATTATGATTTAAATATTTTTCAGGAGAATATAAATAATATATATAATAAATTTCAAGAACAGATAGATAGGCAAGTTTTTTTAATTAGGGTTTTAGATTCTAAAATGGGTTCGAGGGGTATATTTTTATATTGGGAACAACCTTTTGAAGTTATAGATTTCAAAGGATATAAGATATTTGAAAACCAAGGAGGGAAAGGGGTAGATAAAAATAGATTTGAATCTCAAATTAGATTAAAAAGTTCTCCTACAAAATTTTTTTGGACATCGGCTTCTCAAAGTCTTGTAGTATATTATAAGATACCAGAAGATGCCGACATCATTATTATCAATAAAGATAGTCCAAAAATGAGTTGGCCTGAATTTATTGAAAAAGTTAAATGAGGAAAAAGTATAAATAGAATAATTACCTAATAAATTATGAGGAGTTTAAAAATGTTTTATATAACCCAAATATATGGTGTTGTTTTACAGCAAGCTATTCCAGTTACGATTCATATCCAATCAGATGCTGGAGGAAAAATAACTTATGTAGCTGATTTGGGAGTATCTAGAGGTTTTGTTATAACCGCTAGTAAATTTGATCTATTAGTTAAAAATATATTAAATAAAGTTCATATGTGGAGAAATACAATATTTGATGATAATTCACCAATAACAAATCTGGATGATATTGCAGTAATTAAAGAGAAGATAAAAAATTGGTATGGTATTTCTTATGACTAGAACTAGACGTATTTATAATAAATATCAAATTAGAAGAGGAAAATGGGGAGAGCTTACTTTTCATCCTTATAAACAGCTTACAATGAAGTGCCATTGCAGAAATTGTATAAGTTGGAGAAAACATTTAAATACAAAAAAGATAAGATGTGCCAATAAAATAGATCTTAGACAAAATATAAAATTTGGTTCAAACATAGGGGGGCGAGATAGATTATATGATGAAGATGTTTATCTTCATTCTGAAGATCCTCTTGCTGAGTTGGTTCCACTATACGATAATTATTTAGATTTTTTGAATCCTCATCGTGAGTGGGATGATTAAATGAAGATTTTACATATAGGAGATATATGTGGAGTACCACAATTAATTTCTGAAGAACAAAGACGAAGGGGATTAGACTCTCAATCTATTTCCTATCCTCCAGATTATAGTTTAGTAGGGAGACTAAAAAAATTTAATGATTTATTTAAAATTATAAAGAATTTTAATATAATTCATTTTCATTATTCTACAGGGCTTCCATATGGGTTAGATTTGCCTATTTGGAAATTATTAAATAAAAAAATTATAATGCATTATCATGGCAGGATAAGAAGGTTAGGACTTCCTATACTGCATAGATTTTTTGTAGATAAATTTTATGTATCCACTCCTGACCTTTTAAAATATGCACCAAAGGATGCGATTTATATCCCAAATCCTATAAAATTAGAAAAAGTTCATAAAAAATCAAGAAGCAATCCATTAAAATTTATTCATTTACCCACTAATAGAAAAGTAAAGGGTACAAAATATATAATAAAAGCTTTTGAAGAATTAAAAATGATGGGATATGAATTTGAATTTAAAATTATTGAAGGAAAAAGTCATTCGGAAGCTATTTCTGCTATAAAAGAGGCAGATGTTGTTATTGATCAATTACATTGTGGATGGTATGGACTCGTTTCAATAGAAGCCTGGATGCTCAATAAGCCTGTGATTTGTTATATTAGACCAGATCTTTATTTTAAATATGATGTTCCAGTTAATCCGGCTGGTACAACTACAATTAAGGATGCTATAAAAGAATTTATTACTTGGCCAGAGATATGCGAATTATGGGGAAACAGGGGAAGGAAATATGTAGAACGAAATCATGACATAGAAAAAATGCAGTTAGAGGACTAAATGAGATCAATTTTAATGAAAACTGGAATGACTTTTAAAAATAAAGATTTTCTTTCTATTTTGAATAAAATTAACAATGATTATGATAATAAAAATGAAATGTATCAAGAAAATAAATTAAGAAATATATTAAATTTTTGTTATAAGTATATTCCTTATTACAAGAAAATAGAAAATTATCATGGTTTTAATCTAAAAAATTTTCCAATTCTTACAAAGGATATGATTAAAAAAGATTATAACAATTTTTTACCCAATATTAAAGTTCCCCATGTTGTAGGTCGTACAGGCGGTTCTACCGGAGAACCTTTCCAATATAGGATGTCTAGAGAAGATGAAATTACAAGTTTAGCATTAATGTATCATGGTTGGGGCTATGCTGGATATAATTTAGGGGATAGTATGTTTTTGATTGGGGGCCGTTCTATTGTTTCTCCACAAAAAACAATGATGGGAAATATTAAATCTTATATTTTAAATGAGAAAAGATATTCCTCTTTTGAATTATCAGATATTCAAATTAATAAAATTATTGATGATATTAACAAATATAAACCAAAATTTATAAAAGGATACGCAGCCTCTCTTGATTTAATTGCAAGATATATTTTACAATATAATAAAAAAATAGATTACATTCCCAATGGTATATTTTCAACAGCAGAAATGTTATATCCTCAAGCTAGAAAAAATATTGAAGAAGCTTTTAATGGATCTAAAGTGTTTAATCAATATGGGATAAATGATGGAGGAGTTTCTGCTTTTGAATGTATGGAAGGGAAGATGCATATTGATACTTTTCGGTCTATTTTAGAAGTAAAAAATAATAAAATTTTGGCTACAAACCTTATAAATAAAGCGTTCCCTTTTATTAGATATGATACTGGGGATCTTGGGGAATTACAAGAAGATTATTCATGTAAATGTGGAAGGACTTCATCAATTTTAACTAATATAATAGGAAGGCAGGGAGATTTTATAACATTACCTGATGGTTCAAAAGTTCATCCAGTTTTTTTTGATAATTTATTTTGGAATATAAAGTGTCGTAAATTTCAGGTAATAAAAGAAAGAAATGATATTACAATTTTGATAATTCCTTGGGAAGAAAAAACAATAGATATTAATTTTATTAAAAATATTGTAGAAGAAAAATGGGATGAAATAAAATCTGATAATAAATATAGGTCTGTGATAGTAAATGATTGAAGAAATCGGGATTTTAGTTTTTTGTATTTTTCTAGTATTAGTATTAGGACTATCTTTTTGTTACTGTGATTATAAATATTTTTGGAGATAAAATGGAGAAGATAGATATAATTACAAAATTATTAGTTTTAAAGGACTGTACCGTGGAATGGGCAGGAATTCCTTCTTTTTTTATGATGTATTATTTATTTTCTACAAAAATGTTAGAAACAGGCGCTTTGGCAATAATAAGTGTTTATATAAATTTACCAATTTGGTTTTATATTATTAGTCCATTTTTATTTTTAATTATACTGGGATTAATTAATATGTTTTATTTAATGCCTCATAAACAAGCTTATTATATGAGTCATAATAATGAATGGAAAAAATTTAAAAAAGGATTAAACAAGGAATAAAAAGGGAGTTGAAAATATTGGGAATAGCCTGTCAGGAATCAATAGAAAAACATATTTGTGTTACCTGTGGAAAACAGTGTAAAGAAAAAGAAGGTTTTGTTCATTCTAGTTATGGCTGGTGTTGTGGAATAGAATGTTATAAGATACAATTAGCAGAGAGAACTGAATTAATTAGACAGTCAATATGGGGTCCAAAAGATTTAAATACGTAAAAGAGAATTGAGATAGAGGAGAAAAATATGAGAATTATTACTATTCTATTAATATTAGGATTTATTCTAAGTCCGGTGATGGCTGTTGATCTTTCTAGTTCATTTAGAGGAACAGGGGATTGGAGTAGTTCGATTACAGCAGGAACTACAAAATCTGAGATGAGCGGCCAGGATGGGCAAATAAGTATTGCTACCCAGGGATCTTTTACAAGTAATGGAGACATTTTTAAGCAGGGTATAGAATTTAATGGCACTCAAGGTAGAATGAAAATTCAAAATATTTTGAGCGATGTAGTCCAAAATTTACAGGTTAAAAATGCTAATAGTATTTCTATGAGGTTGGTTTTGGATACCAGGTCGAAGGAAGAAACCCAAGACTCTTCCATAGGACAATTAAATCTCTATAATACAGATCTGAATGTCTTTGTAAATGGTTCTGTGGCCGAAGTAATTAATAGAGGATCTATAATGGGTCGTCCGATTGAGCTTAGTACTCAAAAAGGAACTAATGGAATTTGGGAAATTAATTCCAGTATAAAATTGAATGAATATGATAATGGATGGAATAACCAGTAAAATTTACTGGTTTAAATTTTTAGGATGATGTGATACAAAATGTCTAACGGAAAATTACCTGATAAAATTGATTTAGATGAATGCGGTCCAGGAACTTGTGGACAAAACGCATATATAGATGAAACTAATTATGCAGAATGTGTTCCTTGGGCAGATCCCCAAAAACTTCTAGTTTTGGGAGGCACAATTACTGGTGCTCCCTATGAATGGGAAGATTTTCTTGTTGAAAATAGTATAAAATATACAAAACATTCTAAATTAGTAATAGATTTAGAAGTAGATGAAGAAGAATACCAAGTTTTTGTAAAGAATTTTGGCACAGGATCTATGCTATTTAGTAGAGCCGGTGGTCAAGGTAGAATAACAAGAGCAGGATGGAAAGAGATGTATGGTGGCCAAGATGCTCTGAAAGGTATGATTATGAAAACCTTAAATAAAGAATTGTTCAATAAAGGAAAAGGTGGAATTAAATATGGATGATCCTACCCAATAAAAAAAATATATTTTTTTGCGGATAAAAATTAAATAATTTTTCTATAATTAGAAAAATTAAATAATTTTTTCAGTTATAAAAAATCAAATAATTTTTCCAATTGTGGAAAAATTAAATAAAAAATTACTTAGAATTTTTTTAAATAAAAAATTCTGCCATTATTTCTTTATTATCAAATAAATTTTCTATTTTATCTTTTATTACTAATCTTATTGAGTCATCTTCATAAATGTAAATTTCTGAAAAATATTCTTCAGGAAATAATAATAGAAAATTAACAAAGGATCGGGGGAACCACACATCTTTTATATCATTTTTAACTATACAACAAGAACCCCAAGAATCTTCAGGTTCGGATGCAATTAAATTATTATTATTATCATATATATTTAAAGAAGATGTAATAATTTTTGCAGTATATGTTTTTTCTATTCTACCTGTTGATCTAAATATGATTCCATTTTTATATGTGTCTTGTTCTTGATCTATTTTGCTATTAATACTGGTTAATTCTATTTTTGTAGCACTATTTTCGGTAAGAATACTAAATATGGTTACTAGTGCTTTAAGAGGCATATATAATTTACAAAAAATTTCTTTAGAAATAAAATCAACTCCTTAAATAATATAATATTTATTTAAGTATTTAAAGGTTTCTTTTATAATTAGAAATCCTTTTATACTTATAAAAGATTATTTATATAGGTGATTAAAATAACTCAAATGGAATCTGCATTAGTTTCTGCGTTTAATTTTTTTTACTTTACATCAAAAATACAAGCTTTTGCTTTTAGATTAGACCAGGGTTTATATTATGGAGTTCAATTATCAGATTTTTTATCAGATTCATTAAATAGAGATTATTATTTTGCTGTTGAAGCAAAATCTATAAATAGTTTTAAATATAAAACATTTAATTTTAAATCTAGGTTTTCTGAAGGGCAATTAGAAAGAGAAAAGAAATATTGTGATTTAGTTGGAAGGCAACATTTTACGGCTATAGAATTAAGGGCTGGCCGTGGTGAAAAAAGATCTTGTCATTTTATAAAAAGTGAAAAGTTATTAACTAAAATAAATAATGGAATTAAATCTATAAAAGTAGAAGATATAAAAAATTATCCGGGTCTACCTAGAGAAAAAGGAAAATACATAATCAACAAAAAAATATGGGCGAAGATTGTAGCATAAGATTTATAAACCCGTAAAGCTGTAGTAATTATTATGATATCCTTTAGAAAACTTGGTAAAAACCCAATTGTCTATGATTTTCCTATAGAGTTTAATTGTAAAAACCTTTATATGGGTTCTAAAGAGGGAGCAACTTTTAGTACAAGTATTCCTATATCCTCAAAAGAATGGAGAGTTAAATTTGGTAGAATACCTGAAGTAAGAGTTAAGGTAGAAAAAGCTAAAACTATATTCAATATTATTGATGATTATAGTCAAAAATATATTGTAGAAATTAGTAATGAACACCAGAGTATTATTGAAGGAGCCATCCTTTCCGCAATAGACGATGATCTATTGAGGGGGAATTTTTAAATGATTGCACTAGAATTAGTCCTTTAATGGGATGAGGAGGAATAAATAATATTATTCTCCTATAAAAGAATCCATATTTTTTATTATTTCTTTTGGATTGTTATATAAGTTCTTCCATCTTATTCTTATAAGTTCCCATCCCAAACTAATTAATAATTTATCTTTCTTTTTATCACTTTCTATTTGTTTTTTAGTAAGATGTTGATCTCCATCAATTTCTATTGCTTTCATTTTTTCTTTCCAAGCAAAATCTATAGAATAACGACCAACAGAATATTCTCTAATATAGTTTTTATCTTTAAAATTATTTTTTATTGCCTTTATTACAAATTGTTCTGGATAAGAAGGTTCATTATTCCAACGACAAGATCCTATATTATGAGCCCTGCCTTCTGCATGAGCTTTTTTCATAGATTTTGAAATTTTTATTTTTTGTTTACCACTTATAATAGGATGTGGATTTTTTAAATAATATTCTTTTTTTATTTTACTAAGGCTTAGGCATAAATTTTTTGTTTTTTCTTCTCCATAAAGTTCGTTATATGTTTTATCTTTATTGAAATTTGGTTTTCCTAATTTTATATATTTTATTTTTTTAGAATGTTCTTGACCAGAATAAATATGTACGCGCCATATATGAGTAGAAATTCCTTTTAAAGTAAATTCTTTTGAACAAATAGGGCAAAGATAAAATCCATTTTCTTGTATGCAATTTTTATTTATTTCAAAATTTTTTATTTTTTTAATATTAGAATGAGATAAAATATGTTTTTTAATATTAGAATTACTTATTAATCTTTTACACTCTGGGCATTCTGTTTTATTTCTAATCATAAAAACTCTCTGAATTTAATCTGTACTCCCGAAGTTGAATCGGGTTAATCTCGGTCTACAGCCGAGTGCATAACCGTTCTGCCAAGTACAGTTTTTTGCCACCACAGATATTTCGATATACTAACAGCGTACTCGTCTTTTCTAGACTTATGGGTGTTGACTCCTTTTCCTGAAGCCGCAAGGGTACTGATTTATATCGAGGTACTACTACCCTTTATTCCCTTCTATGGTGACAAAATGGACAGTGAGGAACTCGAATCCCCGGCCTCCTGCTATTTTGTTTGACCTTTCCCCATTATGTCAAAAATGCAAAGCAGGCTATCTTCCAACTGATATAACTGCCCAAGAGCAGTGATTATGTGCCCAATATCCCTATCACCAATGGGCTTGTTCGGATTTGAACCGAAGGCCAAGTGGTTCCAGACCACCTATGCTACCAGGCTACACTACAAACCCATATCTTAGTATATGGTTCTTCTATAAATAGTTTTCTCTTATGATTTCGGAGCGTTAACTATTTATCTTAGGCAACATAAGAATATATTATGAAATACCCTCATACTCCATATTTTAGTTTTAGTCCAGCAGTAAGCGAGAAAGATAGAAACAGAAAGGATGTATATATTAATTTACAACATCTTCTTAATAAGCCTTTAGTATTTACTATTAAGATGGATGGTAGTAATTTAGGAATGACTAGAGAAAAAATATTTGCTAGGAATGGAATTGATGCCAGGCACAAATCGTTTGACTTAGCAAAGAGCCTTCATAACAGAATTAAGAAAGAAATTCCAGAAAATGAAATTTGGTATGGAGAGTGGTTGTATGCTAAACATTCTATTCATTATTCTGATCTAGAATCGTACTACCAATTATTTGCTATATATTTTGTTGAAGAAGATTATTGGACTGGAGTTAATTGGATAAAGAATAGGGCAGAACTTCATGGACTGAAAACCGTGCCTTTGCTTACTAGAGGACCACAATACGGGGATGTTAAAACTTTGAAGCAGGTAATTCAACAGGAGGGAGACAGAGTAATTAAAATGGGTCAAGAAGGTATTGTGGTTAGAACCAAAGATGGGTTTTACGCAAAAGACTTAAATAAGTGTATAGCGAAATATGTTCGTGCAAATCATATTCAAACCGATGAGCATTGGAAAACACAGAAAATTGTGAAAAATTTATTGAGGTGAACTAAAATGGTAGATTAAAAGAGGATAAATGAATTAGTTATAATGAAGATTATTTAACTTGGAATTCTTATTATAAAGAGTTCAGAGTAGCTATGGTTAACAAAGCAAGAGAGGCAAGAGAGATTTTAAAAAAAGAAAGAGGAGAGTGTTAGATTATGGAACATTCGATTATAGATTATAGGGATCATACTAAAGAATATTTTAGAACTTTTATTGAACCTAAGGAAAATGGGGAAGGGTATATTTTCAATCCAAATAGCGGAGAAAATTATAAAGTCTTACAAAATTCCATTCATCCTTACATAAAAAATTTAACAGAATATTTTGTTCAAAAAAGAACGGATATAGAATTAGAAAAATCTTATAGAAATGCAATGTTGAATCAAAAATTTTATGATTTTGATTTAGATTCTCATATTAGAGGATGTATGTCTATAGCAATGGATCAAGTGGATCATGATACAATGAGATATTATAGAAAAATTAGACAGATTTATTCTACATTATATGCTAGTGAAAAAGTGCTTTTGTATGCAATCCTTTTAAACAAGAAGAATAGCTCAGAAAATATATGGCGATGGGCTGCCATAGGTGAATTGAAACATATTAAAAGAGTACTGGATGGGGAGGTTAAAAGATAATGAAAGAGAAATTTTTAGAATTATTGAGGTCAGAAAATGCAATTGCTCATAGGAATTATCACGCTACTAAATCAATGGCAGAAGGAAAATCACATGCAGTAAATTATTGGTACACTAGAAATGTCTTTAGCAAAAAATTAATAGAACTTATTAATAGTTATCTTCCAGATGAGGCAATTAATGATTTGTTTGCAGAATTAGTTTTTAATTTAATAAAAAAAGAATCTTATTCTATAAAAGGGAATTCTACTGAACAGCAATCTAATTCTATTTATAGTTGTATAAAAGATGAGGATTATGAAGAATTTTATCCAGAGATATATCAAGGAGTTGCCGTTAGACATATTTGTACGACAGAAGATTTATTTAATGCTATGGAAGGTAATTTGACTCTTTCTGCTAAAGAGTTGAATTATTATGCACAATTCTTTGATAGAGGATATCAATGGTGGCAAATAAAAAGATTACTCCACTAAAAAGAGTTTTTTGGGAGTAATCTACTAAGAGAGGAGAGAACTTTATCTAGTAAGGGAAAGAGGAGGAAACCTTACTAGATATTTATTACTATTGTATCGAACTTATATTTAAATCTTTCTATATTATAAAAATAAAGTTTAAAAATAGTGGTATCCTCTATAAATTTGTTGATGGGAGAGAGTTTAGAAACCTTTATCTAGGAGAACCTTCTAATATAAGGTTCCAGACATTTTTAGGTGATAAAAATTGACTCAAAAAGAACTATCGATTGAAGAATTAAAATTTTTAAAAGAGAACAAAATAGACTTTGAAGGAGATTTAATTACAGAATACGTAGAAAGAGGTTATAATCTTTGCCCTGTAAGTAAAGGAACTAAAGATCAATACCTATACAAATGGTCGTTGCTTCAAGAAAAAAAAGCAACTCTTCAACAAATTAATGGGTGGAGAGGAAAATATAACTCAGATTGGGTTCTTGTATGTGGAAAACAGAATGAGAACATTATTGTAATTGATTTTGATGATCCAGAAATTTATGAAAGGTATTTTTCTGAGTATAAGAAAATGTTATCTAGATCTCCTTCTGGAGGTTATCATCTCTATATTAAGGCCAAAAAACTTCCGGGTGCTATAAATGGATTTGGAGGATTTTTAATTGATATCAAAGGGGAAGGTTCCGTTTGCCACATTCCTCCATCAGAAGGTAATGATTGGATTTTCTTGGAGTCAGAACCTGATGAAATTGATATAAATATAGAAGATTGGATTCTATCTTTGCTCCCTTCTGGCAAAATAGAATCAAAATATAAGACAGGGGAAATTCCAGCAGATATTTTTAGTTATGCTAGAGAGAAACTTAAGGTAACTTTTGAGGATAAAAAAGGTAGATATCTTAAATGTACCTGTCCTTTTCATAGAGGCGGAAAAGAAACAGATGGTTCTTTAACTATATTTGCTCATGACCAAAAGTTTTGGTGTTTTTCCTGTCATAAAAAGGGAGGAATGTTTGAGCTAATAAAAGAATTTGAGTCAGGAATTACTGAAAATGAAATTTTAGAGCGATATGGTCTAATCAAAGAACCTGGAACTATTGTTCAAAAAGTAATTAAGTTAGCTAGAGATAGTTGTAAATTTGTTAAAGATCAGAATAATACTACATATGCAGTTATTATAAAAAATCAATGTGATATGGATCAGAACATCTATGTTATTGATAGCCTTGGCTTCAGATGGTGGTTAGCTCATAATTATGAAGCTGTATATGAAGGGGCCTTACCTTCGGATAATCAAGCAAGTCAGGCAATGAAACATTTAGCTGGATTTGCTATTACAAAAGGAGAGAGAATTAGAAGTTTTAATAGAATTGGTGTCGGAAATAATTCTAAAGAAATATTTTATGATATCGGAGATGGTTCCTATCTTAAAATAGAACCTGATGATATAAATATTGTTAAATCAACAGATCTATTCTTTAGAAGAGAGAGTCATCAAGGGATACAGGTTTTGCCTCATAAATTTAACCCAATGGATACAATTAAATTATTTGATATTATAAATGTAAAAGAACAGAAGAGTAAACTGCTTTTAATTGCCTGGCTAGTGACTTCTCTGCTTCCCGATGAAGAACATCCTGTTTTATTACTTCATGGTTCGCAGGGTGCCGGTAAGTCTGTTGCTGCTAGGATCACAAAAAGGTTAATTGACCCAACCAGTTCAGAAAAGAATGAATTATCTAGGTTAAATGCTAAAGATTATGGGCAAATTACATTTACATTAGCTCATAATTTTGTTACTATATTCGATAATATATCTTTTACTGATAAATCAATAGATGATATTCTTTGTTTGGGTGTAACTGGTGGATCAGAAATTAAAAGAGCCTTATTTACGAACTCAGAAACTGTGTCTACAGATATTAGCAGTACTATTATTCTAACAACTATCAACCCGGATTTGATCACAGCAGGAGATCTTGGAGATAGATCTATACAGATCGAATTAGATAGACCTGTAGGAAAGTTTTTAAACAGGAAATTTATTGATGCTCACTTTAATTCTGTCAAATCTGAGATTTTTGGTGGGCTGATTGCCTTGGTACAGCTTTATCTAGAGAAAAAAGAAGAGTTAGAAAAAGAACCATCTAGCTTTAGGATGACTACATATGCCGCTGTTGGAAAACTTGTAGCCGAAACACTTGGATTAGGAAGTTTTGAAGAGGCTTATCTAGCAGATCAGCTATATATTACTAGATCTGTGCTCGAAAATGAGCCTTTGTCTCAATTTGTTTATTATATGGCAGATCAACATCCTGATACTCCGTATTCTTTTACGGATCTTTTAGCTGAAATGCAAGATTGGGGCACTAAAACTGGAATTAATACTACAATTGGCAAGGAATTTCCAACTGGTGCAAAAGGTATGTCTCAAAAACTAAAAAGATTAGAAGAAGATCTAAGGAGAAGTTGGAAGATTAAAACTACCAGATGTGATGTAAATAAGAGTAGAGGAATTATGTTTAGTAAACCGGGATCATCCGATATAAGAAGAGAGGAGGAATAAATATTTTTAAATTATCACCCATTAATTTAATTGAAGAAGAGAATTTCCATAATGCGTGGGTCAAGGCGATTAAGTTTTGTGATCGTTATGGAACTCCAATAGTTTTTGGAGATAAAAAAGATCCCAAAAAAGCAAAAGATAGTTGTCAAACTATATCTTTAACCGGAAATGCAATTACTCAAATAGAGAACAAAGAAATTCACCCCAAGTTTCCATTTAAACAGATTAACCAATATTGTAGTGAATTTACTAGAGAATATTTAGAAGAATATTTAAAAAAGCCTGATAATCAAAAATTTGCTTATTTATATTTTGATAGATTAGTTAATTATGATTGTGGAACAGAAAATGGAATTATAGATCAATTATCTGTATTAAAATATCAATTACAAAAACAGATAGAAGATAATATAATTAATAATAGATGTCAGGCTATTACTTGGTATCCTGATGTAGATTTGAGATCTAATAGCCCGCCGTGTTTATTGTCTATTCAAGTAAGATATGTAGGAGAACAAAAAGTAGATGTTCATTGGCATTTTCGCAGTCGAGATTTGATTTCTGCATGGCAAGCTAATGTAATTGCCTTAACAGAATGCATAAACAGAGAAGTCGTTTGGCCAAATAATTGTAGACTTGCTAGAATTATAGATTATAGCGATAGCTTGCATCTCTATAATAATATGCAAAATGTGGTAAATGAAGTTGAGTTAGTTCCTGATATTTCATTCTACCATTAACTATTTATACTGAAATAAACCTAATAATTAGAGAGGAGAAGCAAAACATGGATGAGGAAAAAATTTATACAATTTCCGAACAAGGAATAGATATTGTGAATAGAAATATTCAACAGCTTACTGATTTGGTAAATATTCTTAATACAGCAATGAGTGCTGAAGGAAAGATGATAAAAGGCTTTCTAATACAAATTGTAACTAATCTTAACGCTGTAAAACCTATGATTAAAAAAGAGGAGAAAAGATAAAATGAACTCTAACGTTTTATCCAGTGAGGAAATTAAAGAGAGAAACCTTGTAATAGGAGCAAAGGAGGAACAGTATCAAACTAATGGGGTGGATCTTACTGTTGGTGGAATTTATAAAGTTTTAGACCTACCCTTTGGCACAAAACCAAAAGATTCTGACTATGAAAAAATTCCCATGATTCTAGAGGATGAAGATGTAGATCCTTATTGGATTGTTCCAGTAGGTATGCCAGTTCTTATTGAAATTGGGGAAACGGTTAATTTAAATAAAGATAATGACTATTCTTTGTTTGGTTATGCAGTAGGAAGATCCTCTATGCACCGCATTGGTGTTATGGTGTATGGAAGTTACTGGGATAATGGTTATGTGGGAAAAGGGAAGCTATTAGTGGTTCCAATGGCACAGGATCTTCTTATTAAAAAAGGGGATAGGTTTGCACAAATAGCATTTTGGCCTGCTAATCAATCAAATAAGAATTATAATGGAACTTATCAAAAAGAAGGTTTAAAAAATGAATACAAATGATGGCTTTTTTAAAAAGTATCAAGTTTTTAAGGACGGAGTAGAAGTAAAAGATCATATTTTTGTTCTTAATTTAGATACGGATGAAGCGGCTAGAAGGGTAGTACTCTCTTATGCTAATTTCATAGGAAACAAAAGGTTATATAATGATTTGAAGAATTTTTATAAAATAAATAATTATAAATATTCTTATATAAATGTTATTAAAAATGCATTCAGGAGATTGAAAGAAAATGCCTAAGATTAATGGAAATAACAAGATTGTAGTTCCACCAGAAATTGTGGAAAGAATGAATGGTCATCCCGGAGATGAGGTAATTTTTATTGAGGAAATTGATCCTTTTTATCCTGGGGACAATACACTAAAAACTAGTAGAACATATAGATTAAACATTATGTTAAAATCTGTTTGGGATGAAGAGTGTAAAAAGATTGCCCAAGGGAAAGATTCTTTTATAGCAGCAAAAATTTTAGATGAGGAGGAGCTTCTTAATGACTGAACTAAAATTTAATAATTTTATTTTTAATGATGAAATGAATTATACAGTAAGACTTGGAAGACACTATTATGATGATTTGAGTCCAGGTAAGAATATTTTATTAGTTGGCCTACAAGAAAATCAACGAATTAAAGCTCATATTAAAGAACTTATTAGGTGCAATTTTGAAGGTATTGCTCCATATGTTTATAAAGATGAGCATGATCCATTATGTCAAGATAGAGAGGGATTAATTAAAGCTATGCAAACTTCTTATGGAAAAGAGTTTGATGTAGATAAAAATCCTGAAGTAACTTGTATTGGTTTTGTTCTAGTTAATTAAAGGAGTGAGATAAGATGTCTCACTCCAAAAGTCCAAAAAAAAAGAAGAGATCTCCTAATTTAAAAGTTGCTCCACCAAAAGAAAAAAGATATTGTCTAATTTGTGATAATGATACTATATGGAAATATGATAGAAATGTGGGGCATGGAAGATGTACCGAATGTGGGAGTCTCAGTTTATATAGTGGAATAAATAAAGAGGATGTACTATCAAAATTAGAATTACATAAAAAAGGATTTAATTTTTTATAATTATGTTCTCAATGTGGCATGATAGTTCTTAAAGATCTTTCAGTTAAGGTTCATAAATGCCCTTACTGTAAGCTAGAACTAGATCGAGATCATAATGCCGCGCTTAATATACTAAGATTGGGATTACAATCTTTGGGTAGTATAATCTATTCTTTGAATGGGTAAATCCCTAGAAGCTCCGCCCTTCAGGACGGGGAGTAGTCACAGGAGGAATTTAAGATATGGAATTTAAATATAAAATGGCAATAGTTATAAGAAAAGATTTAGAAATGTCTCCTGGAAAACTTGCAGGACAATGTGCTCATGCTGCCTGTGGATGTTTGAGGGCACCCATAGGACCAGAAAAATCAAAATATATAGAGGAATGGTTTGAAGAAGGTCAAGTGAAAGTAATTTTGCAAGTAGAAAAACAAGCAGATTTACATATGTTAGCTTCTAAATGTTTATTAGAAGAAGTACCTTATTATTGTGTTAGAGACTTTGGACTTACAGAATTGGAACCTAATACGCTTACTTGTGTAGGAATTGGTCCAGATCTCAAAAAGAATGTAGATAAAATTACGGGAAATCTTAAACTATATAGGTGATTCTTTTATGAAGGTAAGCACAGAACTTCAAAATTGTAGCCTAGAAATTAAATATATAGGAACTCCACTTAATATAGCTTTTCAAGAACTGTTTGATACTATAATGAGATTAAGCAATTCTTTTAAAAAAGAGCTTGCGGAGGGTCTTAAAGAGGCTTCTAAAGTTTTAAAATCTTTTTCGGAGCAATTAGAAAAATGAGATATCTTTTCTTAAGTTTATTTTTTTTGGGTTTTGCTTTTAATATTTTTAAGTTGGTTTTTGAGCATCAGTTTTATATTCTAGTAATTACTAGTATGGTATTGTTAATAAAGAGGTGGATTAAAGATGGCAATATGGTTTAGTAGAATAGAACAGTCAATAGTAGATTTTGCTTTTACGAGAATAATAACTGGTAGACCAGTGTTTTATGCCAGAGATCTTGAGAATTTTGTGCGATCTCGACATCCAGATATTGCTCCAACTACTCCATGTAGAATAATGAGGCAACTCCGGCTTAAGAATCACCTGGGATATAAAGTTTTAAACAGGAACGAATCTTTGTATCAAATGAAGTGGGTATGAGGTATGATTGAAGAAAGGAGAGAATATTATAGAAACAGATATTTTTTAAAAAAGAAAGCAATTCGAGAAGTTCAAGAAAAATTAATAAATGAAGAAAATGAAGATTTAGAAAGAATGGCTGAAATTTTATTTAAGGAGGATAAGTAAAATGGATGAGAAACAAAAAGTTTTTGTCTACGGTCTTAGGACTGTAATAAGACAAAAAATCAAGAAAACTGGGGATACAGTTAATAAAGGACAGTTAAGAACAATAGATACAGTTATTGATGGACTTAATATTATAGAAGATATGAGTTTAGAAGAGGTTCAAAAATTAATGAAGAAAATGGAAGGTGAGATTTGATGGAGCAAAATCAAAAATCTAGGCATCTAGCCTCTGTTCAACAAATTGTAGATATTCAACCTATTGAAAATGCTGATTCTATTGAACTAGCTCGTGTATTAGGTTGGAATGTAGTAATTAAAAAAGGACAATTTAAAGTGGGAGATCCTATAGTATATTTTGAAATTGATAGTGTCCTCCCCAAAATTCCTGATTTTGAGTTTCTTAAAGATAAGCATTACAAAGTAAAAACTTGTCGTCTACGTGGAGCTATTTCCCAGGGGCTATGTACTCCATTAAGTATTCTGCCCGAAGGACATTATGATCTTGGAGATGATGTAACAGAGATTCTTGGAGTAACTAAATACGAGAAGCCTATTCCTGTTCAGTTGAGAGGGAGAGTTCGAGGTAATTTTCCAAGAGGGATACCTAAAACAGAAGAGCTGCGGGTTCAATCTATTCCACATATAGTAAGTAAATATCAAGGATATACGTTTACTCTAACTGAAAAATTAAATGGTACTTCTGCTACGTATTTTTTGGATGAAGAGACTGGATTACATTGTTGCAGCAGAAATTTAGATTTACATCCAGAGACGGTACACAAATTCAATGGAACTGCGTATTGGTTTTTGGCTGAGAAACTAAATATTGAAGAAATTATTAAAACATTAGGTAAAAATATCGTGATCCAAGGAGAAATCATTGGCAATGGAATTAATGGAAATCAATATAAATTGAATGATCTTCAACTAAAGATATTTAATTTATATGATAAAGAAAACCATGTATATCTGGATCAACAAGTAATGAATGATATCATAGAAGGTCTTGGATTTTCTAAAGATTTTTTTGTCCCGTATCTTGGACAGATTACGTTGGATCAGAATGTAGATCAAATTGTGGAAATGGCTTATGGAAGATCTGTAATTAATCCAGATGTAATTCGGGAAGGCTTAGTTTTCCGAGCCAGTCCAGAGATTATAGATCCATTTGTGGGCAGAGTAAGCTGGAAATGTATCTCTCCGAGCTTTAACCTAGAGTTCAAAGAATAAGGAGTTTTCATAATGAGATTCAAAGATGCAAAAGCTAAAATTAGCCGACTTGAAAGGCAAAATTTTTTGTTGCAAAAACGAATAAATGATTCTGTTAAGAATATTTCTAAAGAGAAAACATATGATTTTAATTTATTAGAAATTATAGTTCGACCAAGAAGAGAACTTTTATTTCCGTATGATATTTGTACTGTAGACCTTCAAGTTATAGGTGCTCCAGAGATTCAAGTTCCTACTATACGATCTACAAAGAAGATTACGCAAGCCTCTATTCATTTTGTAAAAGAACATAGAGAAGAATTTATAAGAAAAATAGGAGAAATTCTAGCAAGAGAAATTTTAGAAATTTCATATTAAAAATTACATAATTATGCTTAAAGAAGAAAAACTTTATACAATAACTTATAATAGATTAGATAAATATATAGAATGGGCTCAAAATAAAGAGAGGTGAAAATATGCCGGAACCTTGGACTATTATTTTTTGTATATTGGTTTGGATGTATATTGGTCATAGATGGAGCAGATTAATTTTAAGAAGAAATATCCTTATTAAAAAGCATAAAAAATTTCAATCAAAAAGAAAATGTTCTGGTTTTTTTTATAAAAATCAGAAATGTTTAGCTCAAAAAGGTGGGAAAATTAATAAGAGGATTTAATAAAAATGTCACAAATGTATGAGAGACTTGGACTGTCAGCAGAAACGGCAGATGAAATATTTGGAAAGTTAACTGAGATAAGAGATCAGGGCGATCGTTTTAAGTTTGCATTATTAACATATAAAGAAGGTGGAAAAAGAGATTATGCAATGTATTTATTGGCCATATTAGACTACGGAGGAATCTAAGTGGAAAAATTATATACAATAACCTGTAATCGTAGACAATTGGATCTCATTAGTAGAGCCTGCGATTTGATGTCGAGATTGCAATGTTGTCAATTTGATCATGTGGCAAATGTAGTTCAACCAAGAGATTTTGGAGTAGAGAATAAAGATTTTAGTAGATTGCATTATTTTCAAAATGACCTTCTAGAACTTAAAGGTTATTTTAATTTGGGAGAAAATGCTAGTCATGGAATTTATTCAAGAGAAGTTAATAATTCTGCAAGAACTTTGTGGGATATGCACCAGGTAATAAGAAACAAAATAGCATATGAAGAAAATCCCGAAGTAACTCCTGAGAATCGATGGGAGAAGAGGAAGATTACAATTAATTTCGATGAGCCTCGCCAAAGTGATAAAGAAAATAAATTGATTAAAGTGGAGTAATATCTATGCCTATGTATTTTTGAGATTCTTTATGGAGATGGAAAGAAATCAAGAAAAATAAATATAATAAAAAAAGAAATTTATACAGGTATGATCCTATGAAATTTGAGAAATTTAATGACGACCTTTGGATTGCAAAAGGTAAAATATTTGTTGCTATTTTACAAAAAGATTATACCTCTTATACTATTTTTAACAATATGGATGAAGTTTTGACTTTTAAATTAACTATAAGAAAAATTAACGGAGAATATAAAGAGGAATTTGGATTTTTCCTCGATGAAGAAACGGTTTTAAATAGCAATAGAGATGGAAAATATATTTTAGAACATATACAAAAAATATATATTCCAATAAGTGTAATAGATCGAAAAATTTATAATGCTTTTTCTGAAGTTATAGTTAGAGCAGAAAAACTTATTGATGCATTAGGATATGATTGATATGGCTTGTTTTGGAACTTGTTTGGATTATGTGAGGGAACTTAAAGATGGTAGAAAGCTTGGAATGACTGATGAACAAATTGAAGCTAAATATAATAGAGAATGGGGGCATTTAATAAAAAAGTCAAAAGAAGAAAGAATAAAAACTGGGATGATTATTTAAATTTTTTAATTATTTTTCAATTCTATTTTCTATTTAGATTTAATACCGAAAGCTTTAATAAGTTAGGTTCCTTTTAGAATATAGAGGAATTTTATGATTTTTAAGTGTGGTGGTATTTCTGATTCTACTATAGATGGGATTGGTATGTCTTTAGATATATTCTTTCAAGGATGTTCTAAAGGATGTAAGGGATGCCAAAATCCAGAATTGCAAGATAAGTTTAAAGGAGATTTTATAGATATTGACTTTATCATGGAACAACTAGAAAAATATTCTGGATTTTATCAATCCCTAGTTTTTGTAGGAGGGGAACCACTTGAACAAATAGATCCATTATTGTATTTAATTTGTCTTGCCAAAGAATTTAAATTATATACAGTTTTATATACAGGTAATATATATAAAAATATTCATCCTGATATAAGAAGAACTTGTGATATTATTGTTGATGGGGATTATAGAGAAGATTTAAAAACTGGTGGGTTTCCGGCTTCGAGTAATCAAAATATTTATATTTATGGTAAAAAAATTGAATTAAATAATAACTATAACAAAAGTTTAATGGAGATATTTAATAATGAGAATTGAAACAACTTTTTCAAACGAGTTTGATGAATGGTATAATAAGATTATGAAAGCAAATTTGGGACCAGAATTTTTAGATATAGAAGGAATTTCTAGGCGTTGTATTGATGTAGGATTAATGTCTCATTCCTATTTTACTAAAAATTTTACGGACGAAACAATAGATAGTAATGCTAATACGGGAGAATCAATCTCACCAAATAATTATGGTAGTGAAATTGTAAAAGGAGTTCAAAAACTTGAGGGTTTTTATTTACTTCATAGATATGCTTCAAGAAGATATGGATTGGAAAAGGCAAATAGATTATTAAATGCAATTGTGCGCGGCGACCTCTATTTTCACGATTCTAGCGGTCCTGGGATTCAAGAGGTATATTGTACTTCAGTTAGTACTTATCCTATAATGACAGAGGGCAGAAAATATGGCCCCCTCCATAGTCTTCCTCCCAAGAGAGCTGATTCTTTTATTGCTCAATGTATTGAGTTCACAATGGATCTATCGCAGCAATTCGCAGGTGCAGTAGCTCTTGGAGATTTATTTATTAACTACGCTTATTACAGTAGAAAGGAAAATTTATCTGATAAAATTATATTAAATGATTTCCAAAAGTTCGTACATGTAGTCAATAATACATTCAGGGTGTCCGAACAGAGCCCATTTTCCAACCTTAGTATCTTTGATATACCTAATTTAGAAAAAGTTTTTGGAGACTATAAATATCCAGATGGTTCTTCTCCAGATTTTGAATATATTATGAATATTCAAAAGTTATTCTGTGAATGGTTTTCTCACGGAGATCCAAAAAGCGGCTTCCCATATCGTTTTCCCATCATCACAATGAATCTTCTTTGTGACAAAGATAAGAATATTTTAGATACTGATTTTCTAGACTTTATCTCAAAAGTTAATTTGGAAAAAGCTTGCTTTAATATTTATATAAATTCTGGGGAAAAGATTGCATCCTGTTGTAGAATGATAAATGACAAAAAAAGAATGCAATTTAAAGTGGATACTTTTGGAAATGGTGGAATGAATGTAGGTAGTGTAAGAGTTGTTACAATAAACCCTGTAAGAATTGCTATTAAATCGAATGGCGACCAAACAATTTTCTTCCAAAAATTACAACAACAATTAGAAAATGCAAGAGATCTTCTTATAGTACATAGAGAGGACATTATAAAAAGGCGTATTGATGCCGGATTTTTAAAATTCTTTAAGCCTTTAAATTGGTTGAATTTGAAAAGATATTTTAGCACGTTTGGAATAGTTGGAATTTATGAGATGAATAAAACAATGGGTTATGATATAACTTCAGAAGATGGAATCAAATTTACCGCAGAAGTCTTAAAATATATTGAAGATTTTGCCATAAAGTCAAGTAATGAACTTGGATTTTCCTTCAATGTTGAGGAAATACCAGCAGAATCTGCGGCTAGTAAACTTGCTCAAAAAGATAGGCTTCTGTTTGGTAAAAACAAAATTCCTTTTGAATCATACTCAAATCAGTATGTTCCTCTTATTGAACAGGCGTCAATTCCCGAACGTATAATTACTACTGGTAAATTTATGGAGATACTTTCTGGTGGGGGTATTTTACACCTAAATATTGCAGAACAAATTAAAGATCCAGAAGTTATGAAGCACTTAATTGAATATAGTGTAAAACACGGAGTTAGTCACCTAGCAGTAAACTACGGATTTGGGCAGTGTAAAAATAGGCATACAACTATTTGTGGAAATAATCCAAAGTGTTCTATATGTGGGTCTAAAATTGATACTTATGTGACAAGAATCGTAGGCTACCAGGCCCGCGTGTCAAATTTTTCTAAAGTAAGAAGAGAATATGAGTTTCCTCGGAGGGTATTCAATTAATATGTTAAACCTATTAAAATTTCTTTTTGATAATATAAAAAGAAGTTATACTATTTATTTATCCAAATCCGATTCAGATTTACTCAAAAAGAAATGCAGAACAATGATGGTTACTGAAGAAGAATATATAGCAAATGTGGTAGCAATTAACGTTAGACCAAATGATGGAGGGTTCAGAATACTTACGCGAGGAGGATTACTAATTGATTCTAAGGGAAAGTCTATAAATGAATATATGGATGAACAATTAAGTAAATTACCCTAACCAACATCTTTTTATAGATTGAAGATATAATAAGGATTTATGTCAATAGGAAAGCCATTCGGAGGAATATTTGGAGACTCTAATTTAATTAGAGTAGTTCAGCAGATCGTAGCTGACCCATTTACAGAATATTTGGCTATAGATTTAGAGATGTTAACTTCTAATTATGAAGATACTAGGAATTCTATAGCATATCTAGTTTCTATAGGATTTTTAATAGAAAGAGAAGATAAAATTTGTTCTGTATATAAAGCAAATACGAATTCTAAAAAATACATTGCATTACAATTTTTAGCATATGCAGTCTTTGACGATAAAAATGAAACAGACACAATGAATGATATTGTTGAAGATTATTTTTTAGAATTACTGGCTAAAATGCCTTTAATGGGCGATTATAAAGATGGGGTTATTAATAGATTCTGGAGGAAAGTCTATAGATGAATATATGGATGAACAATTATCTAATTGAGGAACCGCCATCTTTTTATACTTTTAGTCTCTACTGTTTGTAATTAGGAGAGAATAAATTATTTTTTGATTAGAAAATTGTTACGTTAGGAAATCTTAAATGTCTTGGAATGATCCAGAATTATGTAATCCAGTTGAGGATATGAAAGCTGCAATAGAAAAATTATCAAAACCAGATCCTCATTACTGGGAAAGACGGGCAAAAATAGAAGAACAAGTTGAAGAGGCCATCAAAAGATTAACTGAATTAAATTATAATCCAAAAGAAATTGAATTAATACTTATAAAACATGGAATCTGGCCGCAGGTGTTTTAATGTATTTTGAATTTAAATGTAAAAAATGTGGAAAAGATACCAGATCAGAAGATATAGATTTATACCCGGAAGATGATAATCCAGATCAATATATTTGCTATGTAGCTGCCACAGAAAAATTATGTGGATCTTGTGCTTATAATTTAGTAGATATGTCGATAATTAAATACATCTCTAATATATTAGAACATTTTTCTAAAGAAGAAGATAGAGAGATAATTATTAATTTAATTGAAAAATTAAATGATAAAAATTCTTACGAAACAATTAGGCTAAGAGAACTCATAGATGAACATTTTAAAGGATCTGATGGTTTAAGAGCGTGGGGGTTGTGGTAGTAATATGAGTTTAATATGTTTAACTTGTGGTTATACAATACCACATGCAGAAGATCTTTTTCAAATTGAAGAATGCTGGTGTGGAGGATATTTAATTACTAATTATTTGTGGGGGAAAATTATTTCTAAAGAAAAATCATTAAGAAATACTTTACATCTATTTAATTTAGATAATAAACTATCTCAAGTGCCAGAACAACAAATGGTGAATTATGCTATTGTCGAACAACTGTTGAGAGAAGAAGCTTTCTTAAAAGGATATTTAGTTTGTGAAAAACATATTAGAGAAAATCCACAAACCTTTTTGATGAAAATAGTTGACTATGTTTTAACAGATTAAAGGTGATTAAATATTGTACCTATATAAATTTGGATATGGTTCATATGAAGATAGTGATTTTACGGAAATTTTTCATATTAAACAATTTTCTGAACAAGAATTTTTTAATATAATTAAAAATGCTATCATAAGAGTATTACAAGGAGTTATTGATAAAAAATATAATCCTTATATTCATGAGAATGGACTTTCTTATGAAAGTATTCATGAATTTATGTTAGAAGAACTCAAATCAGACGGTTTTAAAAAGATTCAATATCAAACAGAATGGTCTTGTTTTGGATGGCCTTCTATGGTAGACAAATCATCCTGGTCTGGTCAACGTGGACCTGAATTAGATAGATTATTTTGGAAAATTCCAGAAGATATACGGAGAGAAATTGTTAAGTTAGGAAAAGAAGATTATAGAGAGGACATGAAAAGGTTTGATGTTAGATATAGAGAGGTATTGACCAAAACCTTTTTATAACTTGTAGATATTAGTATGCTAATGGAGTTGGTTTAATTTCGCACCATAATGAAGTTCCCCAGGAGATTGCTGATCTCGCAGAACGACTTTGTAATAAGAAGTCTGGATTTAAAAGATATCCAATGGCTGCAATAATTTATAAAGGTAGAAAACCAATTATTATTTCTACAGGGGTAAATTATCATCTTCATTGTGGAACGAATATTAAAAGAAAAAATTATAGTATTCATGCAGAAAGGGATGCTATAATGGGTTGCAGTAAACAAGATTTATATGGTGCTCACATTTACGTACATCGTAAGGGTTATAAGCTGGCTCGTCCATGTATTAAGTGTATGAACTTGATTATGAGTACAGGAATAAATCACATACATTGGTCTAATGGAGGGATTTAAAAGATGACAATGAATTTTAATGATTTTTATTTAAATGAGGGATTTTATTTTACAAAGAACTATCTAGTAACAAAGAAATTAGTTGTCTATAACAAGAATAAACCAAAAATTATAGAAGTAACTGTTGGAGAAGAAATTTTAAATAAAGTAAAAGTAACTACTAGGCGTGGAAAAGAAATGTGGGTGAATAAAAAGGAGTTGTTTTAACTATGGAACTTAAAAAAGAATACTACATTTTAGAAGTTTTAAAATCATTAGCAGAAATGCCAGTAGATGTTTGTCCAGATTATGATAAAAATAAGAGATTAATAGATATATCTAGATATGTTTTAAAAGAAAGTAATATAGAGTTTATAATGCCAGAAGGGGAAAATTTTGTAAAGCCAGAAGAATTTTTAAAAAAAATTCAAGATATTGAGGAAATTTAAAAATATAGGAGTTGTTTTAAAAATATGGACCCTAGATTTCAAATTTTAGGAGAAATTGGTAATAAAAATGAAAGGATTTATAACGAAAAACAAATAGAAGAAAAGCTTAGGAAAATGCAACACGATAAGAACTTCTATATAATGGATTGTAGTAAAGCAAATATAGAAGCCACAAAAGGACATTTAAAAGTATATGATTCTATAAGAGAAGAAATAACTTATAATCTAATCTATAAAAATATAAAAGGATTTTTTATAAAAAAACATAGTAAAAAAATATATTTAGAAGATATGCAAAAAATAAAATTGATTCCAATGGATTGAATTATGTTTAAACTTAAATTTGGAAAACCAAAGGGAACAAAAGAGGCTATCTTAGCTCTACTTGGAGGAGACACTTCTCTTATAAAAGATAGTCTTTATACCCTTGGTTTTAAATTTAATCCACTTAATAATTATTGGGTCACTTCTAAATTTAATTCTCATACAATTGACTATCTAAAAGAAATTGATCCAGATATAGAAATATCTGATTTTGTAAGAGAAAAGTATCAACATTGTTTACTAAAACCAGAACCTATTTTTAAGAATACACTTAGGCAAGAGATGATGCTTCCTCATCAATGGGAAGCCCTTAATTTTTTACAAAAAGCTGGATCAGGAATATTAGCCTATCAAATAGGTACAGGAAAAACTTTAGGATCTTTATCTTATGCGGAATATATGGGAATAAATACACTTATAGTTTGCCCTGCAAAGCTCAGAAAACAATGGGAAGAAGAAATTAAAAAATTTACTAATTCAGTTGGGTTCAAAATAGCAGGAACTCAATCTGAAAGAAAAGAATTATGGCAATATTCAAAAGATTATCATTATGCAATTATTTCTTATGAATCTTTCCTTAATGAAAAAGATATAGAATACATTAAAAATTATTCAAATAATGGAATGATTATTTTTGATGAAATAACAAAATTAAAAAACTCCAAATCAAAAACATTTAAGGCGGCATTTGAAGTCAGACAACAAGCAAGATTTGCTGTTGGTCTAACAGGAACTCCTTATGAAAATAATTTAGGAGATATTTATGCATTACTTAGATTAATAACTCCTTATTATATTCCTAAATATGAAATATTTGCTCAAAATTTTCTTAAGCAAAGTGAACATGAAGTTTTTAATCCAAACACTGGTCATAAAATTAGATATAATAGGATTGATGGGGAAAAGAATATAGAACAATTTAAGAAAATACTAAAACCAGTTATGATTCGTAAAACTAGGGAAGAAGTATTAGACTTACCCTCTGAATCTACTATTACTTATGATATTGAACTTACTAAAGAGCAAAGAGAAATAGAGGATATTCTTAAATCTCTAGCAAAGATGTATTCAGAATACATTTTAAAATGGTTTATCTTTGCTATGGAGAATCTGATTAGTCCTTCCTTAGTAAATGTAAGTTCTATTGGTGAAGTGGCTCCATTCGAAGCTTATGAGGTTCAGAGTCGATCTGAAGGCTCTCCCATGACACCAAGATTAGAAACTATATCTGAAATATTAGAAGAAATTGATGGACAAAAAGTTATAATATTTTCTAAATACGTCCGAGCATTAGATTTAATTCAGAAGGAGATCCTTTATAAACATGGGTACGATTATAAAGAAGTAAGTGGAAGAGTTAAACATCCAGAGGAAGAATTACTTTCATTTAAAACTAATGCTAACACAAATGTTTTGTGTATGACCCAGGCAGGTCAATATGGACTCAATATAACAGAGGCTCCTCTACTGATAATAGTAGATAAACCCCTTAATCCGGCGAAATTAGATCAACTTAAGGGTCGAATTTATAGAAAGGGTCAAAAAGTACCAGTAACCTATTTTGAGCTAATAAGCAACAGCCCAACAGAACAACGAATCGAAAGTATTATAAGTAAGAAGCAAGTTATATCTCAGAAGGTGTTAGCCAGAGAGGTTTTATTATGAGCGGTGGTGGGCAAGTTTGTGTGTTGGAGCAAAATAAGAGAAATAGAGAACAAATTAATAAAAGAAATAAAATATATTATGAAAAGCACAGAGAGGAAATTACAAGAAAAGAAAATGATCGTCAAAAACGTAGAACATTAATTGTTAAACAAGTTCGAGAAAAATTAGATACCTTAGAGCATTGTGATATGGCAGAAATATTGTTTGCAGGGATAAAAAGATGAAGGAAATTTTAGAACAAAAAGATGTGTGAGGTGTTTAAAAGAATGAGTTCTGACCTACATATTCATATTATAGAAAACCAAAATGAAGAAATGAATGTAAAAAATTATCTTAAATCTACTTATTGGTCTAGCAGAAATCCAATTAAAGAAATTAATTCTTCTGAATTAGATTTAGAAAATTGGAGTCGGGGTTATACTGAAATCTTTTATAAAGAGAAATGGTATGAAATATTAAATTTAATATGTTTTTTATCAGAAGAGGAATTTCAAAAGGCAGATATTAGTATAAAAAGAGATATTTATGTTTGGTGTGATACTAATAAAGTTTTAAAAACACCTAATATATTTATTTGTGAGTCTAATCACGTAGAAGATTCAGAAGAAACAGATACTGTTAAAAATTTAGAAAATTTAATTTACAATGATAGATTGGAAGTTATAACTGAAGATTTAATAGCTAAGATTTTAAAATTATGTAGCAATAACAGAAGGCATAAAAAGCAAGTACGGGCTTTCTTAGAAAAATATTTTGATAAAAAATGTTTTACAGTGATGTGGTAATATGTCTGAAGAAATTGAGCGCCGATTAGATTTAACAAGAAAAGACAAAACGCAGGTTACAGAAATCTTAAATACTAGTGGGGATAGTATTGTAGAGGTTAAAATAACTTTTAAATCTGGAAATATATTTTATTTGAGGTGATCTTGGAATGTTTGATTTAGAAGCGGCAGAAAAAAATTGGAGATTTTTTGAAATAAATAGTCAAATTTTGCCAAGTAATAGTGCAGCTTATTCCCATACTTATGATTTATTTTATGATATCGGAGTTAGGGCCGGACTTAATGAAATAAGAAAACTTCGAGAATTATTGAAAGAAGAATTTTTTAATAGGGAATGGGAATCTGGAAAATACAGGGATAAAGAAACGGCTATGGAAGTTGCAGAATTAAAACTAAAATCAAGAGGAATAATATGAAAACATCTTATTTTGCACGTTTTGATAAACTAGTTAGAAGAGGAGAAAATGGAATAGTAGCAGGGCAAGGAATTTCTATTGCCAGATCTATGCCAAGGAATACAACTTGCACTAAAGAATATATTGCATTAGCTCCATCTCAAAAATTGCTTAATGATTATAAACAAGGAAAAGTTAGTTGGGGAGAATATATAAAAGAATATGAAATAATATTTGCTATAAGTAATCCGAAAGAATGGTATAATTATCTCTGTAATTTAACAGAGGATTATGGTGAACCAATTCTTCTTTGTTGGGAGAATACAAAGTTTAACCTTTGTCATAGAATTTTAGTAGCAAATTGGTTTGAAAAAGCATTAGGAATTATCATTAACGAGGTGTAATTATGATGAGCGATGCAGATGCTACAATTAGACATTCTATTTTATATGGTATAACTAAAAATTGTCACTTAACTGGTTTAATTGTTTCTGATCCAAATAAATTAGTAGAGGATATTAAAAATTCTATATTTTCTAATACAATAAGATGGGCTGTTGAAGAATATCTTAAAGAAATTAATGAGGTATAAAATATGGATGCGGTACAATTTAAAATAGAGAATATTAAAGAACAAATTGAACAAAAAGAACAAGAAAAAAAAACAACTATTAACCGATATGATAATGAAATTGAGTGTTTATTAGCCGAAATGAAAGAATTAGAAATAGAAAATTTAAAATCCAATAGTTTAGAATTTATGTATGCTAAATGTGGTCATTTTTTTTCCCCAAATAAAGCTCTTAGACTTGCTGAAATTGATGGCAAAGAAGTTATAGGGGCCTTTGGAAAGAGAGAACATCATTCTATTATTAAAAACATAAGTGGAATTAATTTAGCTGTATTTAAGTTAGATCAAGAAAAATTAGATAAAATTGGACATATTATTTCTAAGTCAAATGCTCAACTCAAAATTTGGAAGGATGGGAGAATTGAGGTAGTTTGAATGAATTCTAAAAATGATAGAGCTAAAAAGTTAATGGGTTTAAGACCAATAGGAGAAGTATTAAACCCAAATTTTAGCTTTATTTGTCCTGTTTGTCAAAATGCTTTGCAATTATCCGAATATAATAATTTTTTATGGTGTAAATATTGTAATATAGATATGCCTATCTATTTAGGATGGAAAGTTCTTTTAATAGATGATGTAAAAGCAATTACAAAAGATTTTTTAAATTTAATAGAAAACATAAAAAAAAATCCTTCTATTGCTAATTATATGGAAAATATAAGGTCAAAAACTTCTCTTGCTTATTGTATAATAAGTATTTTAGAAAAAGAAGGAGAAATAGAATTTAGAAAATTTAGATTTCTTTTATTTGAATTATATTCAAATTTAAAAACAAAAAATATAGATATTAAGCTGCCTCATTATTGGTATGTAGACGGACCTCATATATATCTTAGAGGATTACCAGCAGTATTTAAACTAAGAATTAAAAAGAGTTTGGAAGATCCGAAGATATATAAAGTTACAATTTTATTAGATAAAAATATAAGCCCAAAATGTATAGAGGAAAACTTTTAAATACAATTAAGGAGAATAGTAAGATTATGTCGCAAAATAGATATCCATCCTTGGGAGACAGGATGAAAGAATATGAGGCAATTTCTCAAAATAAATTGACTAGAAGGATGCCGGTTATTATTAGATTAGATGGCAAAGGATTTCATAATTATACAAGAAAAATGAAAAAACCTTATGATTCAGATCTTCAGTTAAATATGTGGAGATCTACAATAAGATTGTGTCAAGAGGTCCAAAATACAGTACTTGCATATTGTCAAAGTGATGAGGTTAGTCTTCTTATTGTAGACTATAACACATTGAACACTCAACCTTGGTTTGCTAATGAAGTACAAAAATTATGTTCTCTAGCGGCATCTAGTATGACTCAATATTTTAATGATCCCCAAACTAGAGGTGAATTACCTTATGGAGCGCGGTTTGATGCTAGATGTTTTAATCTTCCAAGGGAAGAGGTTACAAACTATTTTATTTGGAGAGAATTAGATTGGATAAGAAATAGTATTCAAATGTTAGCACAATATTATTTTAACCCAAAAGAGTTATATAAGAAAAATACTAACCAAATGAAAGAAATGATTTTAAAAGAAACTGGAATAAATTGGGATACTAATTTACAACCCTTCCAACGTAGAGGAACTACTTGTATAAAGAAAAATGAGAAATGGATTGTTGATTGTAATCTTCCAATGTTTAACGAGAATAGAAATTATATAGAAAATTTATTATATAATGATAAAAATATTTTAGATAGTCCCAAAACCTTTTTATAGGTGAACCAACCACAGTAGAGATACAATAAAAAGAGGAGAAATTATGTCACAACAAGTTGAGATACCAAAAGAAATTACGCCATCGGTTTTAAATGAACAGGCAAAGGTTCAAAATATTGAACTAGAAGTTTTTGAGGAAATGTATAAGGCTCAATTAATTAAGCTTACAGATCAAGGAGTAACAGAATATGACCTACAAGGGCAAATGATTAATAAAGAGCAGCTTGCTTTCTTTAGCACAATAAGTGCTCTTAAGACAAAAGCTCGATCTAGGCAGAATGTAGAGGGGGCCACTGTGATTATTGTTGGCCTTGGAAACAGCGGAAAAACAAAGGAGAAGGAACAGCCTTATAGAGCAGTTTATGTAATTGCTGATATGACTATTAAGCCAGAACTATTTTTGGGGCTTAAGAATGATGGTCACTATGTAGGATTTAACGCTACCATCTGGAGCAGCAAAAAAGTAACTCCTGGTGAAGTTTGGACTGCAAAAATCAGTAGATCTGGTGCTAGATTTTCCCTAGATCTAAAAGAAAAAGCAACAATGCCTGATGAATTTGAATTAGTAACAGTAATGGATCAAGTGCTTCCACTTAAGGCATTCCGAGTTCTAACCTGGGGAAGCAATAAGATTGAAAGAAAAGATAATAGTGGATCTTTTGATTCCGCGTTTATGAATGTTCTTGTTCAGTCACAGGATGGGAAAAAGGAAGTTGTTTTCATATCAACAACTCTGGATGGTTGGACAAAGACTGCACCAGATACTGGTAAAGTTTATTACGGGGATATTGTCTCCAAAGGAGAATATCATAATTTATATAGTAATCCAATCGAAGCTGTAGGAAAAATAATTACACTAGATAATATTGATAGTGTGGAGAACTACCAAGATTTCTCCAACTTAGATACTCTAGTAGAGGAACCAAGACCAGAAGAGAAATATCCTGGAACTACGAAGATTGTAGTCCTACAAGGGTTTGGCAGTAGCGAAGTTACTACAGTTGATACAGAGAATGGGGGAATTGCTGCCTTTGCAGAGATTTCTGATATAATGAATAATGCAATTCCTATTGCAGCATTTACAGATATCTTTGATTCTGTAGTAGATTCTGAAGGTCAACTGCCACCACTTATTAAGGTTCTAGCTAAGTTGGGTTGGAGGCTTAATAAGAATACTCAGGAATATGAATTAGGAGCTAATGTACTCTCAATTGAACCAGTTGGTTCTTTTGGAAAAACTGGGGAAAATAAGCCAGTAGTAGACGACATTGAAGAAGGTTGGTAAAACCTTCTTTTAATAAAATTTTTAGGAGGGACTTATGAAATTGGAGTTAAAGACGGAAAAGAATCTTGTAGTAAAAAGAGTGATTTTTAAATGAAAAAACTAGATATATTCGTTCTTTCTATATTTTTTTTATTTGCATTTATCTTAGGATATTCTTTAAATCACATAAATCTTAATATTCAAGAAGAAGATATAATATTTATTTATAATGATTTGAACAAAAGTTTTACTTTGTATCCTTTAGATAGCAATAATGAGAGTTATCAGCTTCCAATTAATACAACAATTAATATATCGATAATTAGAGATAAAAGATATGATAATGAATCTTTTGTAAAATTAATTATACCAGAAGGATTGCCTTATAAATACTTACGGGGGTTTGTTTCTTCAAGGCTGAATAAAACTCTTGTATTAAGCTGGAGGTAAAAAAATATGCAGTGTGATAATGCTCAGATAGTTGATGTTCGAGATAACGGAATGGTAATTGGACAAGATATAATTTGTTCTAAAAAGAAAGGTAAAATTTTGGGAGGATTTAGAGCTGCTCAAGGAGGGTTTTATATGCCTGACTGCTATCGATTATGTTGGGACCGAGTAGTTAACAAAAAATTTGTAAATAGGGAGTAAAAATGTCAGAAAAATTAAAACCTCCTACTGAAATTTTACCACATTCTATTGATTATAAAGATAATTCTTGGATACAATATGAGATTTGGGAATACGGAATGTGGGCACATCTTTTAGTTAAGAGATCACAGCATAGAAAAACTGAGGAAAAAGCTGAAAAAGATCTAAGGGATGCTTTTAATTATCTAATTATGGCACAAAAAAGAGTAGAATTTGAATTAAAAAAACTAGAACACGATTCTCGGCATCCTAAAATATCCTTTGGATTATATGGAGAACCAAAAGAAATAGGATTTTTTGAAACAGAAAAAGTTAAAGAAATAATCTCAAAAAATTTAATGAGTACAGATATAATAACATTAAGATATGGAAGAGATGAGGAAGAAGAATGTTATGCTATTGTTGAAAAAGTAATTCCTATAATAAAAATGGACAAAGTTCTATGTTATAAAATATATTATAGAAAAATTGAAGAATAAAAAATATTAAATTTTTAAAAGAGACGGTCAAATAATGGTAATCAAAATTACTCCAATAGGCAATAATAGAAAAATTATACAATTTATTCCAACAATTGATTTAAGGCAAAGACATCCTAGACGTTGGCGGGCAGATGCAAAAATTGTAAAAGAAAAATATTTTAAGGATTGATTAATATGAAATTATTTAATAAAGAAAATACTGAAAAAGATAATCCTGTTAAACTTCGGCTTCAAGAAGTTTTGTGGGAGATTACAAGAAAATGTAATATGGATTGTAAATATTGTGGTAGTAAAGGGGTCAAAACGACTGAAAATTCCACAGATTCTCAAATAATGACTATTGCAGGGGAACTTAAAAAATATCCTCCAGAAATTGTTACAATTACAGGTGGAGAACCAGGATGTCTTGATACAGAGATATTAGATAAAGTAATTGGCGATTTATCTGATGCAGGAATTAAGGTTAGAATAGTTACTAATGGAACATTTTTATCATATCGAAATTGGTATAAAAACTTTAATAAAGTTGAAATTATTGGGTTAAGTGTTAATGAACCTTGGCCATATTGGTTCGATTATGTAGATGGTATTGAAAAAGATTTGACTATTATTACTAATTTTGGTACTCATAATATTTTCTACTTTGATGAGTTAACAAAATTCGTAAAAGATAATCATTTTAATACATGGCAAATTCAATTAACAATGGGCGAATTTTGTCTGCAACCAGAAGGAATTGAATATTTAAGAAATAAAATTAAGAAGCTAAATGGAATAAATTACATTTTATCTGATAATTTACAAGATGAGCATATTTGCAGCGCGGGGATAAACTCTTGTAGTATTACCGCTGAAGGATTTGTATGTTATTGTCTCTCTGAAAGATCAAGGAACGAGGATTGTTCGGTTGGGATAGTTGGTAATCTCAATGAAGAGAGTCTTAAATCAATTTGGGAAACCCGATTTCAAGAAGCTAGATTTGGTACTGGATGGGGAAATAAGTGCAGAGATTGCATAAAATATCCCAAAATAAAAGAGTTAACTCCCACGATTTCTAAGAATTCTCATAAAACAAAGATTAAAGATATTCTCCCAGAGGATATATATATTCCAAAAGATGAAGAACCTTGGTGTCAACCTAGAGTAACTATGTATGGAGTAAATAGGGGAAATGTATTTAGCTATGGAGTTACTAACTGGGAGATTGTAAATGGATCTGTGACTAGATACGAGGAACATAGAAAAAAATAGGAGCTATGTAAAAATGTTTAAAGATATCCAAGAGTTAAATTCTCAAATTAAGGTTTGCCAAAAGTGTAAATTAGCTCAAGTTAGAGAAAAAGAAAATGGAAAAATAGTTATTGGAAGAGGGTCCAAAAATCCAGATATTTTGTTCGTGGGCGAAGGCCCTGGGCAAACCGAAATGCAAGAGGGTCGTCCCTTTTGCGGTCGAAGTGGAAAACTCTTGGATATTGCATTAGAAAAAAATAATATTAAAGATTATGCGATAGTAAACATAGTTAAATGTCATCCTCCGGGTAATCGTCCTCCAGAGAAAGATGAAATTGATGCCTGCAAATCTTGGTTAGAGGAGCAAATAAAACTCCTTAATCCTAAGACAATTGTTCCTCTTGGAAATACAGCTCTTAAATTCTTTTTTCCAAAAAATGGTATAACTTCCTCTCACAAACAATGTTTTGAATTAAACGGTAGACAATTTATTCCATTATATCATCCTGCCTATATTTTAAGAAATCCGAGTATGAGAGATTCTTATATAAAGGATTTCACTATTTTAAATAATAATTCAAACCATGTAAAAGGAGAATCTATCAAAGAAGAAATAAAAAAAAACCATATACATCAGGAGATCTCTATAAAAAATTTTCAAGAGGATGTCTTGCCTTTCCACTTAAAAATTGATGGTCAATCTCAACCTTTTGTTCATTTACATAATCATACAGAACGAGGTTCTCCTGGAGATGTCTACAGAAATTTAGATGAATGGGCTATTGATCTTAAAGAAAAGGGCTTTGGCGCAGGCGCTTGTACAGATCATGGATCTTGTTCTGGATTATATTATTTCCAAAGGGCTATGCAAAAACAAAATATTAAGCCAATTCTTGGAGTAGAATTATATATTAAAGAAGGAGCAAAAACATCGCACATGGTTTTACTTGTAAAAAATGAAATAGGATGGCAGAATCTTTTAAAAATTAGAAGAGAATCTTGGCTTAATAGAGATGCGGGGAAAAAGGTAAGCAATAATAGTAGAAGCACTATTGAGAGTGTTTTAGAAAATCATGAAGGTCTAATTTGTTCCACCGCCTGCATAAACGGATTTTTAGGTTATAAAGTTAAAAATCAGCTTGAATATGAACCAATGATTCTTAAATTTAAAGAAGTATTTGGTGAGGATTTTTACCTAGAAGTGCAACCACATATAATTCCTGAACAAGTAATGGTTAACAAAGTGGTTATCCAACTTCACGAAAAATATAATATTCCAATTATAATAACAGCAGATACTCATTATACACATAAAGAAGATAAAGAAATTCATAACATAGTGGAAGCCCTCAGATATAGAAGAGTATTTCACAAAGATGTTACTATAAATGATAACCCAGGATTTACAGGAAATACATATTATAATTTAACCTCAGAAGATATTGACCAACTGGTAGAAGAAAATCATAGTTATCTAAAACCTTATCTAACAGAGGCTATGGCAAATACAATAAGAATTGCAGAAAAATGCAATTTTATTCTTCCTAGTTCATATCAAAATACTTTACCTGAGATACCGGATGCAGAAGAATATGTTGCTCAAAAAATTGCCAGCAATATGCACTTAGTAGCACATCATGATCCAAAATTGATTCAAGAAAGATTGGATCTTGAATTAACTAGAATTCGAAATAAGAATTTTTTACCTTACTTTGTTATTGTAGCTCGTCTTTTTGAGTATGCAAAACTGCAAGGGATACCTTGCGGTCCTGGTAGAGGTAGCTCTGGAGGTTCACTTGTAAGTTATTTGCTAGGGATTACGAAAGTTGACCCCATTAGATTCAATCTTTTGTTTGAGAGATTTTATTCTGAAGCAAGAATTGATCCTCCAGATATTGATAGTGATTTTAGTCAAGAGAGGAGAGAAGAACTTATTGGCTATTTGAAGTCGCAATATGGTAATGATAATGTTTCTAATATTATTACCTTTTCAAAATGGAAGGGAAAAGGCGTATTTCGAGATGTTTGTAGAATTTATAATATTCCTTTGTCCCAAGTCAATTTAGTAGCAAAATTTATTGAATCCACAAAAGAAGGACATGATATCCAAGAAGCAATTGACAAAAACGATATTGTAAGAGAATTTTATGTAACTAATCCTAAAGTAATGGATATAGCAAAAGCTTTAGAAGGACATACAAATTTTTATGGAAAACATGCCGCTGGTATAGTTATTTGTCCTAATTTAGCTCAAAAAATTCCATTGGAAGCAATTAAAGATGCTGAATTAACTTCATGGGAGAAGGATGCTCTTGGAGAACTAGGAATTATTAAGCTAGACTTGCTTGGATTATCAATTCTAGATGAAATAGATAGAACTATTACTAATGCTAACCTAACTTGGGAAGATTTACCTTATGAGTTTGAAGATCCAAAGGTTTATGATTTATTGAATAAAGGATTAACAATGGGGGTTCATCAATTTGAAACACTTTCTGCAACTCAATATGTTCAAAAAGTTCATCCAGACGCATTTCAAGAGCTTATTGATATTACGTGTCTCAATAGACCTGGCCCGACAAAAGCTGGAGCAGCATTAGAATATGTATTAAGAAAGAATAGTAAATCTTGGGAATATTATCATTCTATTATATCTGATATTACAAAAGAAACAAAAGGTCTTATTATAACCCAAGAGCAAGTTATGAGAATAGTTAATAAAGTTGGTGGATTTAGTTTAGAAGAAGCTGAAAAAGTTAGAAAGATTATAGGAAAATCAAAAGGATCAGATGCACTAAATAAAAAGAGAGAACAATTTATAAATGGAGCAATAGAACAAAATGGTTTAACAAAAGAAGAAGCAGAAGGTTTATTTGATAAATTAGTTAATTTTGGTGGATACGGTTTTAATAAATGTTTAAGCGGAGATACACAAATATTTGATGCCAATACAGGATGCCATTATACAATAGAATTTTTATTTAAAAACCAAAATAAGATTTTTATTTGGTCTATGAATAACCAATATAAATTAGAAAAACAACCCATATTAAATATTTATGATAACGGAATTCAAGATGTTTTTGAAATAAAAACCAGAACAGGAAGAAAAATAAAAACTACGATAAATCATAAATTTTATACAATTGATGGTTGGAAGGAATTATCTAATTTAAAGATATATAGTCATATAGCTTTACCTAGATTAATTCCTAATAATATTAGTAATCCTGTTTTTTGTGAGGAATTTAAATTAATTGTGTTAGCTTATGCACTTACGGAAGGTAATTTGTGTCACCCACATGGATTTTATATATATTCAACAGATAAACTTCAGATAAGAGAATATGTCCAAGCTTTAAGAAAATTTAATAACGTTAGACCCTCAGTCGGAAAAGATGATAACAAATTATATGTATATAGTGCATATAAAAATCAAAAGAACCCAAATGAAGCTGATCTATGGATGAGATCTCTTAATTTATATGGTAAAAAAGCAACACAAAAAGAAATTCCAGAATTTATATTCTCTTTAGCTGAGGATCAATTATCTCTTTTTATTGCAAAAATGTGGGAAGGAGATGGATGTATATTTACAGGAAAGAATGATAGCATAAGTATATATTATGCTACATCTTCAGAAGTAATGGCTTATCAAGTTGTAGAACTACTCCTTAAATTAGGAGTATATTCTTCTGTTTTTAAAAAGTATTTTAAATATAGAGGTGGAGTAAAAATTGGATATACTGTACAAATTAGTGGGAAAGAAAATTTTGCAAATTTTATTCACAAGACATATCCATTTTTAACAACTAAACGATATCAAGCAGATAAAGTTCTATATATTATATCAAATTTCGTTAAGAATGTAAAAATTGGGACCAGGGATATTATTCCAAAATCAATAGTTACTGAAATAAAAGAAGAGATACTAAAAACTGGAACAACAATTAGACAATTTTGTATAAATAAAAATATTTCTGAAAGAAATTTATATATGGACCCAAAGAAAAAAGGTTTTGGAAGAAAAACAATTTCCAATTTTGGGGTTTTTTTGAATTCTTCAAGATTACAAAATTTAGCAAATTCTGATTTATATTGGGATGAAATTAAAAGTATAGAATATATAGGTCAAGAGCAAACTTATGATGTGGAAGTAAAAGATAATCATAACTTGATAGCAAATAATATAATTGTACATAATTCGCACGCAGTAGCGTATTCATTTTTAACTTATTGGTCAGCATGGCTTAAAGCAAACTATCCACTTGAAACCTTTGCAGCATTCATAGATAATGCAAATAGTGAACAACTTGCTATTTATATAAGAGAAGCTCAGGAAATGGGGATTATTATAAAACCTCCTTCGATGGAATCTCCATATATAAATAACTCATTTAACAAAGAAAAAAATACTGTCTATATAGGTCTTCACTTATTACAACAAATTGGTGAATCTGAGGCGCAAGTAATTATTAGTAGTGGAAAATCTTTTGCTAGATTGAAAAAGAATGTATCAGAAAGAACTCTGAAAATATTAATTGAAGTGGGGTATTTTGATTCTATTGAATCTAACAGAAAACAACTTTATAGAAATTTAGAGTTATCAAAGAATACATTATCTAGATTTTTAGAGGAACCAACTGTCTATCAAGATTGGTCTATAAATGAAAAGTTAACAAGAATGAGAAAACATCTATCTTGGCCTCATAGTAGTTCTGAACTACCAGAAACTATATATGACAAAAACATAATTACATTAGATCAGTATAATAAGGAAAGGGATGCAATAGAGACACCTATTTTGTTGAAGGGTTGGATTTACAACATCCGAGAATTTGATTCTAAAGATGGGAATAGTAAAACAGCTTATTTAGAATTTGGAGATGGATCTTCTGGTGCCAGAATTGCTCTTGTTCTGCCCTACGGATTATTTAATACATATAAAAATGTAGTAGAACAAGTTAAGACTGGGGAACTAGTTGACTCTATAATGGTATTAGTTAATCCTTATTTTAATTCATTTAAGGCCGGATTACATAAAAAAGAGGGAAAATTGAATATTTTAAAGATATTTAAATCAGGAGAACAAATTTCAGATAAAATACTGAGAGTATTAAATTTAGAAGAACTACAATTAAAGAAAAATCAGATGGTAATAACTAGTACTCAATTTGGTACAAGTAAAAAAGGAAACCAATATTGTGTAGCCACCACAATTGATCATCTAGGATTTTCTGGTAAGGGATTAATTATGATGAACAAAAGTCCCATTACACCAGATATTGGTGGAATAATTAATGGTAGATGGAGTGAAGAAGGATTTTTAACGGGGAATTAAAATGAAAAAAAACTGTAAAAATTAAAGTAAAGGATCATACAGAAGAAATTATGATACCTTATAAAAGAACGATTTATAAATATATAGATCAAGAAATGAACGCCTGTGATAAATGTGGTAAAACTTATATAGATACTCTCCCTACATGTATAGGATGTGGGAGAACATTGTGTTATCTATGTAATCATAATGATGATTTAAAACATGTTCAATTATGGGTAGGAACCCAAGAAGAATATGGAGATAATTATCATATTGAAGGATCAGAAGATTTTGATACGGAATATTTTTACCTATGTCCTATCTGTAAGGAAAATCCACCCGAAAAAATTAGTTTTATGAATAAACAGAAAATAATTGATGATTTTGAAGATAAAATTAAAAAAGTGACCCAGGAAATGATAATTGATGTTAGAAAAGTAAAAAGAAAGCAAAACCTTTAAATATCAATCCAACAAACATATAAGATAGAGGTGCATTAAAAGATGGATACGGAAAAAACGGCAACCGATTTGATGATGGATTTTTTTAGAGATCCTATAAACTTAAAAGTATTGTTTCTCTTGAATGATACTCAACCTATGGATTTTAGCTCACTAGAAATAAGAGATCTCTTCAAAAAGAGAGGAGATATCGTTGGGGAAAAACATATTAGAAATTGCGTATCTCAGCTTAAGACTTATGATGTTATTAGAACATCTCGTAAAGTTGGCGGTATGAAAATGTACGCTATCAATTTAGAATCTGAATTAGTACAAAAAATACTTGAATTGGGGCAAAGTTTTGATAACGTATATTCTATTGTATTTAATCTACCTCCTAAGCCATCTTTTGTGAACCCAAAATTTTATGGAGAAAAATCACCCAAACATTGGAGGAAATAAAAGATGAATAATGATATTTTAAAGGAAACAAAAAATAAAAATTTTAATATGCTAAAAAGAAAAACTATGGATCTTCTTATTAAAACTAATATAGGAAATAAATGTGGAATGTTTGATAAAGAAATGGGTCCAATTTTAGCGGCTATTAATGCGGAACCCCATGTTTTTACCTTTCAAAGTTGTTATGGACACGAAGAATCAGAACCCAAATATTGGGACAATAGATGGAATGAAAGTAAGGGAGAAATTTGGTTATGCTTTAATGGAGAACTTCCTACAGATTGCCCATTCCCAAATGAAATGCTTAAGGATAGAGAAATAGTTCCCGTTCTGGAAATATTTTTAAAAAAGAGATGCCTGGAAGATTGGATAAAATTATTGGAGTGGATTAGAACAAAAAATAAAATTGAAGGAGGAATTTAAGAATGGAAGCTCTTATCACTTTACAAGATCCAAATTTTGAACTTATACTTAGTCGTCAAGTGGATTCTAATAGCAAAATGACATTATCAACAATTAGAATCCCTATTGAAGATATTCAAAAAATGATTGATACTGCTTTAGTAGACCAAAATAAATTAATTCCTGTCAGATTCAATGAAGCAATAGATGAAGATGATTTTTATAATACTTTAGAGTTAAGAAAGTTAAATGATAAAATTTCTGTAGCTCTACTTACAAATAAAGAAGGATTTTATTTTGAATTAGGAAGTGAAGTATTAAAATCAGGAATTGTTTATGGGCCAATTAGATTTAAAACTATATTAAAAATTATGGACCTTAATTGGCCAATAGAAGTTTATTTACCTATAAGTTGTCAAGAGGAAGAATCTGAAGAAAATGATGAAGATCCTCTTAATGAAAAAGAATTAAAAGCTAGTTTTAAAAAATTAAGTAGAGATGAGCAAGAACAACTTATGAAAGCTTTAGAGGAACAAGAAAAAAGAGGGGAAATTTAATGCTTCTAAAACCACAAGATTCTTTTCCTAAAGAATTATGGATAAAATATGCTTTGGAATTAGAGAAGCAAAATAAACTTCTAAAATCACATCTTCTTATAAAAACATGTGAAAAAATTTATTGGTCTTTATTTAAATGTGGGAGAGAAATAGGAGAAAAACTAACTCCTATCCACTATAGTAATGAAGCTTGCAAAGAACTTGCCAAAGAATTACCAGATATTTTTAGAGAATAGGAGAAATTTAATATGAGTAAAGTATGGATAATACATCACAGTGAAGATATGGATGGGCAAAGTAGTGCCGCCATAGCTTACAAATATGTTTTTGAGCATATAGTTGACAATAATTATAAAGATATAAATGTTCTTCCTATGTCATATGGAGATCCATTTGATTTTAGTCTAATTGATATGAATAATGATCTGGTTATATTTGTAGATTTTGTGTTGCAACCATTTAATCAAATGTTAATGTTTGACGCGGAAAATCTAATAATTATTGATCACCACAAAACTACAATAGAAAATCTAAAAAATCCTGACTTTAAGCCAGATGGATTAATTGGTGATTTAGATAATAAAATGAGTGCTGCCGAATTAGCTTGGAAATTTTTCTTTCCTAATATTACCGTGCCTATGTTTATCCAATATGTTTCTCTTTATGATACTTGGCAGAAGAACTCTATGGACTTAGAAATGTGGACTCAAATTATGGGTTTTAACGAAGGTATAAAGACTTCTCTAGGTAATTTTGACCAAGATAAAACTTCTTGGCTAGATATAATTAATTGGTCAATATCTGACCAAAATAGTGAAGAATTCAAAGCTTATGTATCTTGGATGTTAGAAACTCAGAGATGGGGAAATTTTATTTTGAAACAAAAAATACAAGCAAATAATGATATAATTGCTAAAAATAGTTTTGTTACAGAATTTAAAGGGCATAAAATTTTAGCCTTAAATAGAGATATGGCAAATTTTATGACTGATTCTCCAACTTGGAAAGAGGGAAAGTTTGATATAGCAATTTGTTTTGCCTGGAATGGAGGAAAACAAAATAGTTATACTGTTCATATGAGGACAGATAAAAAGGAAATTGACCTTTCTGAGATTGCTAAAAAATATAAGGGTGGAGGACATGCTGGCGCGTCGGGATTTCAATCTAAAAAGTTACCTTTTAAATTAGGATAAAAATTATAGAGGTAAATATGGTTCTTCTATTAAAAGATAAATTTATTCCTGAAAAATGGAATAGATGTAGCAATGAGATAAAGATGGAAGTAGCTATTAAGTTATTAGGAAAAATGGCTTATTTCACAAATATAGTGGACGAAACTGGAATGGATTCAAAAGAAGCTCATTCTGCTCAAAATAGATTAATGGATTTAGGGAATATTCAAAGTAATGGTGGAGAATGGATAAAATTTGAAACTTCGTGGAAAAGAGTTCCAACTATTATAAATAAAAATGAAAATGAATTTTTAGATAAATTGATACCAGAATTGTTTGTTAAATAAAAATAGGAGACTAAAAAATATGAAAGAATTTATTCAATATTGGAAACAGACTGATGCCCCAAACGAGTTAAAAGATCTTTTACAATCAGGAGAATTTATCTCTTATATACCAAGAGATTATTTAAAAGATATGAAATTAGAAATGAAAGAAAATATAAAAATATTAATTAAAGAAGATTTAAAAAAATATAATGGTATAATTATTGTTTCTAAAATAGAACCAAAATTTAAATTATATAATGTAAATTTTAAAGAAATAAATAAAATAGGAGACTAAAAAAATATGATACAAGAAATTAGATTCTATATTAGAGAAAATCCTTATGGATTTTTATCCAACTTTTGGCGGTCAGAGCAAAAGGAAGGTTATGCTATATTTAAAACCAATGAACATTACTACCAAAGTCGAAAATCTAAGGATTTTGAATTAAGATATTGGATTGCTAACGCCCCAACAGCTTATGCTGCAATGATAGCTGGAAGAAGTCTTAAACCAAGTGAAATAACAGAAGATTGGGAGAATAAAAAAGTAGATGTAATGAGAAAAGGTTTGATTTCAAAATTTAGTCAAAATGTTTTATTAGAACAAGCTTTATTAAAAACAGGAGATTCTATTCTAATTGAAGATAGTCCGACTGATATGTTTTGGGGAGGAAAACTAGAAGGAAGTAAAAATATGTTAGGAAAACTTCTTATGGAGGTTAGAGAAGAACTGAGAAAAGATTTAGAGGAATCTATTAAAAAAGAAATAACTCCATAATAAAAAGTTATTTCTTTCTCTTTTTAGATTTTTCAGCTACAGAATAAGCTATAGCAATTGATTGCTTTTCAGGACGACCTTCTTTTCTTAAAGTAGCTATATTCTTTCCTATTACCTTTTTAGAGGAACCTTTATTGAGAGGCGTATTAAATCACCAATCAAACTTACCTTTAATTCCTTTTTCTTTTAGTTCAGACTTAATTCTCTTACCTTCGTCTTCAGTTTCAAAATTCTTTTCTATTTGTTTTTCATTTTCTGTATAAATTACTTTACCCATTTTAAATCACCTTTTTTCCATTTGATACTTTTTGAGCATTATCTTCTTGCAATTTTTCTAAATCTTTGTCACCATTAACTACCTGATTCAAAGTTTTGTTTTTCTTTATAGCATCTGGAGTATTTAATGCCATATCTTTTAATTCTTCTTCTTCTAAATCTTCTAATTTTAACCCTTGCACCGAAGAATTTAACCAATTCCTTAATTCGGCAGCCTTAATTATTCCTATCAAAGATTTTGAAGTCATAATTTTTGCTTCAATTTCTGCATTTCTAGGAGCTACGGGCGCTGCAAGTAATTCAAATCGATAATCTCTTAAACTATATCCATTTAATTTAAGCCAATTATTTCCTTTAATATTTGCTGGTCTAATTACTTTTGCTCTCCAAAAATCTATAAACGAGAAAAAGATATCTTCCTTTGCTATATTACTGCTATTATCTAATATACCTCCACCTTCACCAGAGATTGCCGCAACAGGGAAAATAACTCTATACATCAATTTTTCGAAGAATTTAAAGAACTCAAGAATATCCTGTCTATTTTTATAATCTGGAATTGAAACTTCAAAATTGTCAGGAAGCCCCATTTTTTGAACACTATTATGAGTTTGTAAATACTCTTTTGCAATAGCAGAATCTGAAGCGGTAGGATTAGTTATTTTTAATTCTTTTGGGTTAATTTGATCTCCCATAACAACGTGAATCATCTTGAATGCATTTTGAGCACCATCCAAGAATGGGATTATAAATTCTAATACTCCGGGACCATCAGCATATTTTGCAGTTGTAGCAGCAACAGAAAAAATTTGATTTGAATTAAGCGGAGTAATTTTTGCTTGTCTAAAACCCTTTTGATTAACATTATATACTGTCTGATCATAATGAATTATGCCATCGGCTCGATACATTCCTTTCCAACGTTTAGAATCAGATTTAATATTAGAATTAACAGGATTTAAAAATGTATCAGGAGGTCTTCTTTCCATTCCATATTCTAAATACATTTTATAATCTTTATCCCAATGGTACCCAAACTCTTGAACTCCTCTCCCTAACTCAAAACCATCAATTACTGCCATAATAGCATTTTCGATAAAACCAATATCATTTAAATTATCATTATAAATGGTTGTAAGATCTTTATCGATTTTTTTAGTTTTATTATTCCAAATTGTAGGATAAAATGGTTTACTAAAAGTAAGTTGAGCAATTGTGGAAGCCTCTGCCTCCACGAGAGGATTAAGGGTGGCTAAAACTAAATCTCTGTTGGGAATTTTTTTATTGAGAGCGGCATCTTCATTATAGGAAATAACAGAGCCAGACATCTTTCGTGAATACTTATTATTACCAGGAGTTTCATCCATTATATATTACCTCTAGATTTATTAATTTAAAATTTGAATTAAAATTTAACATTTAATATTATTGGTCTATTCCCATAGCTTCCATCCTATTTCTTTCTTCTTCTTCTTTTTTATGTTCTATTTCTGCTAATTTATCCAAAGGAAGCTCTATAGTAACATTTTTTTTTGAAGCTTGTTCTAAAATCAAATCCATTAATTCTGCTGGAGAATATTCTTTAGAATCTTTCTTATTCTTAATTTCTAATGTTTTATCTCCAAGGGACCAATCCTTGAGAACTTTTGCCATTTGAACTACATCTTGTAAAATTAAATGTTGAAGTTCTAGATTAACATCACTAGTAATTAATCTTGTAGATTGTTTCCAAAATAGTCGAAGTATCTGAGCCTGAACCAATTTTAAATAATTTGAATCATCTGGTGAATCTATTACACCGGAACCTACCGCAAATTCTTTTGCAGAGTCAATTTCGTTTAAAATTCTATCATTAGAATCAGACATCTTTTGATTCCTCTGGCCATTTACCTTCTGCTTGTAAAAGTAATTTTAAGTCAGAAACAGTCATTTGTTTTCTATCGGTTCCTAAAACAATATCTGCTTTCCGATAAATTCCAATCATATCCCATAATTTTTGTTCCTTACCATGTCTAGAGGCTTTGCGCCCATACGCTTGCTCATAAGATATTCCAAAAAAATCACAAAGAAGAAAATCTACCAATCGACTTCTTGTTCCATTCCATTCTTTTTTTTGTAAAATTTCTTCTACAGGTTTGCAAATCCAAAATGTTCTTTGAGTTTTATACATCGAAGCATTAGGGTCAGGAGAACTTTGTTTAAATTTCATATTTAAAAATACCCTCTATAATATTTAGTTTGATCAAAATCATCAACTTTGTATTTAGATCTAAGAGATAATACATTTCCGCTTTTCCCTTTTCGGATTGTATTAATAGCAACAAGGCCCACAGTTGTAAAAGATTCCCCATGATTATCAGAAGATTCAACAATATCTAAATCTCCTTTTACAGCAAGGAAACCTCTTTTTTGTCTTTCATCATCCAACAACAGTAAATCTTGAGTACCAAATAAATCTTCTAATTGAACTGCCATAGAATTTTTAAGGGGGCGAGATATTTTAAATGGGACTAACTCTGGAATTTTATTTTGTTCTAAGGTCTGTTCAAGTTCTCCTCTAGTATTATCGAAAAATATACTTCTAATTCCGAAAAAAAGAATGGATTCTTGGATATAAGATAATTGAGAGTATTTCCCACTATCTTTATCATAAGAATAATCCCATTTATCCATCCATTTAGATAATAGCTGTACTAATCTGGCACCTTCTTGCCTAAATACAACAAAATGAGCAGGATGTTTGGATTTTCCAGGATCATATCCCCCATAGCAATCTGTTCCTTTTATTAGAACATATTTTGGAGTCCGAGGTAAAGAAAAATCATAATTAAAAAGTTTTTCTCTGCGTCCCAATTCCATATTTGTTTCTATTCTTTGCAAATTAAAGAATATATCTGCCGCAGTTCTAGGTTGACAAAGATACTCCTGCGCAAAAGATGCAGGATTCATTGTAGACTCAATAGAGAGCATATCTTCTAGCGCCCAGGCTTCCGGCCATATAGTTTGAATAGGCTTTCCTTCGGGACCATAAACATATACTGGTTCGATATTTGTTTTAAAGGTTCTTATTGCAGAAAGTCCAGGTTTCCATTGATATTTTTCTTGAAAAAATACATCACTAAAAGATTGAGGAGTACCGATTATATGCATTTCCCCATCTCTAGTTGGAATTGGGAATACAGCTTCTTCAAGAATACCATTAATTTTAATTACTGTATTTGGATCAGCACCAGCATTTTTATCCTTACGATCATCTCTATAAGGATCATCAATAAAACAAAATTCAGAATGTTCTCCTCTTACGCCACCCATTATACCTAGGGCTTTTATACTTGTAATATGTTGCTCAGATTGAGAAGCTCCTTTATTCCAAGTATATTCTGCAAGAGATTTTGCAGTACTATTATTATCTATTAAACCCCAGGCAGGAAAATTACTTTTCAAAACATACTGCTTAATGTTCCAAGTATGCATTTCTGCTAAATCTTGATTATAAGAAAAATAGTTTATACGAATATTCCTTTTATCATATAAATTTCTCCATATTTGCCACATAATATAAGCATAAAAACGAACAGATTTAAAATGCTGACGAGGACCAACATACATGGTACGCCTGTTACTTTGTAACAGGTCTGCACAATGATAAACATATGGACCAGAAATCCAAGAATTATATAATTTTTTAATAGCAACAGAAAAGATTTCATCTAAAAAACATTTAAAATCACTATAGGTTCTACTATAGAACTCCATTAGGGTTTTTTGGTTAGATTCGTTCCAACCCATTTTTTTGATAAAATCTAATCTGTTATCTTGTTTCATTTTCTATTTCCATATTTTTTTATTCCAATATTTTTGGTCAACAGTTTCTGGATTAAGATTTTCATCTAAATAAACTGGTTCATAAAATGGTCTAGCTATTTGTTGCGCACTTATTATATGTCGCTTTTTAGGTTTTTCTGGAATAATTCTGCCTTTTCCCTTACTATATTTAGACAAAATTGCTTCTTTTTGATCCAATAATTTTTGTTGTGCTTCACTTATTGGTTTATTATTTATCTTGTTGTTTTCTTCGGAATATAATATTCCATTAAAAGCACTATTTAAATTTGCTTTTCCGTTAATAATACCTTGAATATGGGGAAAACCTAATGGAGAACTCATATATTCAATATCTATATCATCTCGAATATGATCTGGAAGTTCCCCATTAGGATCGATTATTCCACTTGGCCTTTGAGAATATTCTTTATATAATTCAGCTATTACTAATTTCCTCTGAATTCTTGTTGTCGAGAGGAAAGGATTCTATTTCATTATATTCTTTAATTACTTCTTGATTTTTGGGGTCTTCCTTTGGATCTTTTTTTTTATCCTCTTCTTCTTTGGGTGCTTCTGTTTGAGGATTTAAAATACCCATCATTCGAAGAGTAAGTAAGAAAATAACTATTTTTGAGGCACCAGAACCAAGAGCATCAATATCAAATTCATATGGAGTAATAAGTTTTTGAACTAATAAAACTTCATTATCAATTTTTGGATTAAAACTAGAAAACCTTTCTTGATAATCTTGGATTTCTTCAGCATCATCTTTTACAATTAATTTATAACTATAATCATCTGGATGTCTAATTGTTTCTATAAGTACTTTTTCTACAATAGACATAAATTTATCTAAATTTTCTTTTTCTTTTAGATTACTCAATAATCCTACTGAGTTTTGAATATCTCTCCCCATTTCTATCATAAATCTTTCGTTTAGCTTCATCAATATAATATTTAATCCATTTTTATTTAGAATTATGCTTTCATATTGAGTCATTCCAGCCAATTTTCTTAACGTCTTTTGAAAACCACTCATTATTTAATCACAACCTCTTATAAATTTCGACTTGAATTATAATAGATCATTTTAGTATTTAAATGTTTCTATAGAATCATTAATATTTTATATTATGGAGCAATAAGTTTATATTCTAAAATGAATTACATACAAAATACAATTTAAAATGGGGAAGGTAAATATGAAATTAATTAATTTAGATGAAGTGCATATAAATGCATTTGTAGACAGCCTTAGCGATAATGATATAGTGCGAATAGTCGGGAATGACGCAAATAGGGCACCCATCACACCATTCAACCCGATTCGCTAAGATGAATTTTTATAATAAAGGAATTTTTCAAAAAAGTTTTGTAATTTTATTAGAAAAAATAGACGAAATAAGAAATAGCATACTTCTTCTAGATGTATTAGAAAAATATAATAAAATTACAAAAGAAGAATTACTAGAAGATATTAAAAAAGGATTAAAAAAAATAGTTAAAGTTAGATCACAAAGATCTAACTATGCACCACAAGTCAGATGAGATGCAGTTGCATCAAAGATTATAACTTGGAGAGGAGCCCAGTTATAATCCCCATCTTCATCTGTCAAATTAACTGCCTCTAAGGTAACAGGTTGCGCATATCCATCAGCATTTCTTGATAAAGTTGCTTTATCAATAGTACCCATGCAACCCAATGCCAGTAAATGAGGATAACCAGTAACTGCATCTTCCCCACTTTCAAGAAGCATAAATAGTCTCTTTGTTATTTTTGCTCCAGGAGTGGGAGTAGATACAGATGCTCCACCCCAACTTTCTCTCATGAGTTCGTTGGATCTCCATTGGACTTCCAAAGTTCCTGTAGCACCCCAACCATTTGGTTGAAGCCACGTTGGGAAATGCTGATCAACAGTCATTCCTTTATCAATGGCAATATCAAATGTTATGCCAAAAGTGGCATTCAGCACATAAGAGGCTGCTGGGGCAGTTAGAGAGCCATCAAGTTCTAAAGTTCTACTACCAGCACCATAAGGTGCTCTTGTGGTCAATCCCGCAGGAAAAGCTGGTCGTGTGGTTGGATAAGCTAAAGTTCTCCCAACTAAGGTGGTTTGGTAGGTATAATCAGTATTATTTGCATTTATAGTAAGATCTTTGATGTGCATACCATTTCCAACCATAGCCAGGTCGCCAGCATGTTTAACATAGTAGGATAAGGATAACTGGTCAAATATCTTTTGTGTAGCCTTATATGTTAAAGTATCTGTTTCATCAAATGTAGCAATATCTCCGCCCCAGGTCATTGTTGTATCGGTAGATTCATTATATCTATAGACTTTACAAGCATTATACAGATTAGCATTATTAACTGTGCAATCTGCTACCGCAGCACCAGGAGAAACATTGTCATCAGTCAAAACATCAGCATCTGCTATTGGAGTAGCTGTAGCGGCTACTGTAGAATATATCCATCCAGTTGTACCATCATCTACCAGGGCAACTATAGTACCTATTACTCTAGGATCGCCAGCACCAGTTTGAGCACTTAAATCGTCTCCAACATGGAAGGTTCCTGTCTCTGTTTTATATTTAACAGCCATAATTGCTTCCCCTAACCATCCCTCAAGAGGAACGGGACAGGTGGCAGCATCTTTAAGAACTACCTTTACTCTTCTTCTACCAGAAGTAGTTTGTAATTTTCTAAAATCAACAGAGGCATCGGTAATACAAGCAAATGTAGCAACTGTGCTGGCTGCAACAAGACCTTTATTTTGCTGATATTTAACAGCATCCATTCTGTGTGCATAATATCCAGCTACAGCAGCACTAGCAGCAGAAGCAGTTGCTGTAGAATCTGTAGCAGCAGGAGTATCAAAATAAATTTTTTCATTTTGGGTAAAAGTACCTTGCACATCTACAAGCCAAAGAGTATCAGGGGTTGTAGAAAAATCAACATGAATAACTTCTGCTCTTGCTTTAGAAGAAAAACCGAAGATTAAATCGTTTCTCTTAAATACTGTTCCATCAGATACAGTTAATGCATGAACCAAACTAGACATCCAAGGAACACCAAGAGCAGCCCTAAACATCGCTGGAAGGCCATTACCTGGAGCAAGCAATAATCCTTGTCCATCTCCTTCAGTATGGAATCTGATTAAATCCCTGCCTCTAGGATGTTTTTCATTAAAAGCATGTCTTTCGAATTTTTGGTCCTCTATAATTTCTAGATTGGGAGTATTCCCTTTTAACATAAATAAAGATAAATCGGGGCTAATTGGAGAAGTGCCTTCTGTAGCTTCAGTTGCTACTCCAACATCTCCTTCAATAGCTTCCATTGAAAATGTTTCGGACATTTTGTTTTACACCTCATTAATATAGTAAATTTAATTATTCATAATATATATAAATATCAAAATGTTTGGATGCTGCTCCACCAGATACAGCAGCATTTATTGCGCCATTACAAACATAATTTCTATAAACATCTGTGGAACCTATAATTTTGGAACCTACAATGCGTATAGCATCTCCAGTATTAACATTGTAAGAATCAATTTGTGGGGTTATAGTAGGATTTTTCATTGTTAAAACAACAGTTGTTCCAGCATTAATAGAATCTTTATAATAAATTATTTGCAAGATTCTCCCAATAATAATTCCACTATCAACTGAGGCAGCACCAGTTCCATCTGTAGTGACTGATATCTTTTCTATCATTAAACTATTTCTTGTTTTAATTCCAGGAGAACCTTTTGATTCATTTGACATATTTTTATTACCTCAGTTTTTTTTAAATAAAAGTAAAGAGAATGTTGTTCTCCTTTAAGTCCAAGTTCCATAAGATCCTACAACACCATATCGAGTACCATCACTTATGAGAGTAAGCCCTGCCGGAGTTGTAGTTGCTAGAGATGCAGCAGTACCAATTGTATCTCCACCCGTAGCAGTTATAGTAATATTATATGTTCCTGGATCGGCTATAGTTGTAATCATATACGTTCTACCAGTTACAGTAGCAGCATCAGGAAGAATTAAAGCTTTACTAGCTCCAGAAGCATCTATTGGATATATGACGTTTGTATTAATAGAAGTTAAAGTTGTATTTATAGTTAAGGTAGCATTTACAGAAGAAATTACATTTCCAGTTACATCACCAGTAAGATCTCCAGTTACATTTCCAGTTACATCACCAGTAAGATCTCCAGTTACATTTCCAGTTACATCACCAGTAAGATCTCCAGTTACATTTCCAGTTACATCACCAGTAAGATCCCCAGTTACATTTCCAGTTACATCACCAGTAAGATCCCCAGTTACATTTCCAGTTACATCACCAGTAAGATCTCCAGTCACATTTCCAGTTACATCACCAGTAAGATCTCCAGTCACATTTCCAGTTACATCACCAGTAAGATCTCCAGTCACATTTCCAGTTACA